>Ga0209635_10003386_pt1 | contig 12409 bp, 9 predicted proteins | sample DeeMarSWOR230_32_FD_187463 | JGI IMG/M metagenome (GOLD analysis project Ga0209635, IMG submission 187463) | Marine sediment microbial communities from White Oak River estuary, North Carolina - WOR-2-30_32 (SPAdes) (version 2) | ecosystem: Environmental > Aquatic > Marine > Intertidal zone >...
TTGTAACTACGCCCACTATTCCTTTTTCCGCCCAGCCAAGGCTGTTATTAGAGCCAATGAAACCGCACTCACACACTCCGCTGGCATCAATGACAGCCAAATCTCCTGGCTTTGCCACCTCAAGCCAGGCATCAGGTGCTCTTTCGTATTGTTGCCTCTTGAATTTTTTGAAGCCTTCAAGGTCTGGGAATGAGTTTTGTCCAACTCTGACATCCGTAGGCACATGGCGAATAGTAATGGCAAATCCTACTATTCTGTGGGAAAAGTTGTCGGTATCCCGCCATAACGGGCGGATGTTCTTGTCCATCAAACCTACATCCTGTAGGCCAATAAGGTCCATTCCATCCAGCACATCTGTAAGCCGCAAATCTTTATACAGCTTAAGAATCTCTTTTCGGGTCTGCTCACTGTCATCAAAGCTTTTATTCTTCAGCAATCTAACACCCTGAGGTGTTGTTAGTTTTCGCTCTACTGTGGATTCTTGTGCATCTGTGGCAGGATTGCCTGATAAAGCAAATGATAATAATACAATAAAGGTAACAAGTTTTATTTTACATTTAGTTAAGTTAGACATAGTGACCTCCTAATCTTTTATAAAATTATCAATTTTCGAAGTAATAGACACAGACTAAACTAACGCTAGGACTTTAAAATTCAAGGAGTTTTTGTATGGCTGGTTGAGCAACGGTCATTTAAAATGCTCACATTTTTGCAAATTTTTTAAGTCTTTGATATTACAAACCTTAGGGATTTATGATTTTTGTGATTTTATAAGCTATTAAACCTTTCGTTTGTAGCAGGGTTGTACGGATTTCGTTCACTTTTTACGGTCACGTAAAGTCAGCAGGAAAGAGATAATATAAGGGTTTGAATTTTAAGATAGACTTGATATCTTATTCAAAAGAGGCTCGGTGGCGTAGCTGAGCAAGGATATACAGTGTATATGGGAGATCCCAGTATAATTACTTAAAGTTTGTAAAAATCGTTCAATTTAAGTGAAAAAATAATTATACCAGAAAAGATTACACCAAGTGCAAAATTATTATTAATAACCTCCCCTTTTATCTTCATACTCTTATCCCGTACTTCATCATACGGATACATTAATGCAGATAACAAGATGGAGCCATATAAGGACCCACTTAACCCGGTAGAGAAGGGAGTGGATGATCTGCTATCCAGAATGACGGTTGAGGACTTAACTAAACTTAACTTTTAGGCCCAGACCTCTTGTTTGTTAAGCCTTCAATGCGAGTTAGTTTCGGAAAGTACCTGATTTTAACACCAGAAAGAACAGCAAGAAAGCACCAGATATGCTTCATGTTGTCCCTGACTCCATCACCCCCTGGATATAAGACTAAAAGCACTGTATGGGATGATTTCTGTCGGGTACGCTGGCTTTATAAGTATGTTCACAAAACACTGCAAAGATAACTTGCCTGCCCTATGGGACTACCGCGAACCCCGCATGGGGATTAAAAACAGCGGTATCAAGATGGGCTAATTTTTATGGTTTTTGATCTGGCCCAAATATTGTATAATTATCATATGTATGGCTGGCAATTTATTAAGGATATTATGCGTAACCTCTGACTCTTTGCCAGAAAGAGAAAGGGATTTTTGATGGTGAAATTGAGTCGATTGGCTGCGGTCATTTTCCTGTGGGGTTGCTTGCAAACTCACTCGGCATTCGCCTGTAGGTATAATGTTCGTGACGTAGGTTTTGTTGACCTTGGTACTGAGCCGTATTATCTTTACGGCTATGTTAGCCAAGATACTCCGGTAGCTATTACGCCCAGCTTCCAAAAAATATCATCTGCTGCTCTTATGGAAAGTAACATCAAAGCTGAAATAATTGATATTGAGCAACAAAAAAAACATCCGGCAATGAAATACCTTGATATACGGCGGATAAAATCTTACCCCGCTGCTGTTTTGGTCTCGCCCGAGGGTCGGTCACTTCTCGTACCTGTTACAAAACCGGGCCAGCCTTTTGAACAAACGCTATGGTCGGCACTTGACGATGTCCTCTCCTCGCCAAAGCGTAGGGAAATCATTCAACAGGTCAGTAAAACTTTCGGTGCAGTATTGTTGATTAAAGGAGCCGAGCAGGAAGAGAATGAAAGGGTTCAGGATGCAGTTTCCGGCGCAATTGAGACAATAAGTATGCAAATGAAAACGATGCCTAAGCCCATTGCTCAACCTCCTGTTACGGTCGTGATAGAACCGGAGTTGTTTTCTAAGGAAAAAATTTTGCTTTGGAGCTTGGGGCTGGATGCGGACAAAGTCGACAGGCCACATGCGGCCGTGCTCTATGGAAGAGCCCGGCTAATAGGACCGCTACTAAAAGATGAAGAAATAACCGAAACCAGGCTGACAAATATCCTTTCCGTCATCGGCGCAGACTGCGAATGTGGGCTTGACCGAAGATGGGTTTTGGGTACGATGCTCCCAGTCAGATGGGATGAGAAGATACAAGCACGTGTAGCAAAAGCTCTCGGATTTGACCCTGAAAACCCAATGGTAAAAATAGAGATAAGCCAAATCATCAGACACAGCCTAATCAGCAGTGGAGGAACACAAGACCTGGGTAATTACCCTGGTGCGTCTTTCGGATACAGAGAAATAGTGGTTGATTTTAACCCTGCTCCGGAGGACCGACAAAGTTCTTCTGCCCGAGCCCCAAATACTGCTCCACCCTTGCCGGCTAGCGCAAAACGAGCCTCAGGGGATACACCTATGGCTGATATGCACTCGCCATTACGCAATACTGCATTTGTCGTCATCGCTTTGTTTGCAGTTGTCATTATTGTTGGTATTGCGGTCCTTATTAGGTCAAAAAAGCATGGCTAAATTTACTGCCTTTACTTTTTTCTATATGTTTTTAACACTCTGCACGTTGGTCCGTGCCGATGATTGGCCTACCTTTAACCATGACAACCATAGAAGTGGTGTCACCGATGATTGTTTGGAACTGCCATTAAAAGAATCCTGGGTATTCAAAGCAACGCACCCACCAGAGCCCGCCTGGCCGGAACCAGCAAAACAAGATTTCTGGCACTACCATTATGACCTAAGACCAACGGTAACTTATGACCAGGCATTTCATGTCGTTGGGGCAGGTGATACGCTATACTTTGGCTCATCGTCCGACGACAAAGTATATGCACTGAACACGACGACAGGGCAGCAGCGTTGGACATTCTCCACAGAAGGGTCTGTGCGACTGGCACCTACCATCGTTGACGACAGGTTGTATGTTGGTTCCGACGATGGGTGTGTCTACTGTCTTTCCGCCAATGATGGTTCACTGATATGGAAATATATGGCCGCCGAGCAAAATCGCGTGGTGCCGGGTAATGGCAGAATGACATCGATATGGCCGGTGCGAACCGGGTTGGTAGTAGATGCAGGAAAAGTGTATTTTGCGGCTGGCCTGTTTCCGAATCAAGGCGTGTACCTGCTCTCGCTTAGCGCAGAAGATGGAACAGTGAAATGGAAGCAGAAAGTTAATATCTCTGCGCAAGGTTATATATTGGCCTCAGATGAGCGTCTATATGTCCCGACAGGGCGAACAAGCCCAGTGATGTTTGCACATGCGGATGGCAGCTTCCAGGGAGAGTTAGCCAGTGCCGGTGGGGCATATGCACTATTGACAGAGGATGTGCTGGTAACCGGGCCCGGCCGTGGCCCGAAAGAACTAAGTGCCAACGATGTCAAGACCAAAGATACAATCGCAACGTTTGGCGGGTTACGGATGTTAGTAAGCAACGGGATAGCATATATGCAATCGGAGAACGAGCTGGCAGCGTTTGCTCGAAGCCAGTACCTTGAGTTGTCAAGAAAAAGAAATGATTTGAGGAAACAATATAAGAAGCTTGAGGAACGGCTGAAGAAGCTGAATAAGGACAGCTTAAACGCAAAGCAGCTGCAGAAAAATTTACGTGAGCTCAAGGTGAAACTTGCAGAGCTATCAGAGAGAATGGAAAACTGTTACTTATGGACGGCGCAATGCGAATACCCGTATGCAATGATTATGGCGGGGGACGTTCTTTTCGTTGGTGGTAAGAATAAAGTTGCAGCTTTGAGCACTGAGAACGGCAGTGTCATTTGGAGCGCATCTGTTGAGGGCACAGCATACGCCCTGTGCGTAATCAATGGTGGTCTGTACGCAAGTACAGACAAGGGGCAGATACATTGTTTTAGAAGCAATGGACAAGGTGATGGGAAGGTAATAACAGCGAAAACAGATACCAACCCTTATCCGCCTGACGAACTGACGGAACTTTATGCCGAAGCTGCCAGGTACATTGTGGAACAAACAGGCATTAACAAAGGCTATTGCCTGATTCTGGATAGTGGCAAAGGGCGGCTTGCATACGAGTTAGCTCGTCTAACTGACTTGAAAATCATTGGTATAGAACAAGACCCAAACAAAATTGCCGCATCGCGACAAGCCCTCGACAAAGCGGGACTATATGGCAGGGTTGTTGTTCACCAGGGCTCGTCTGTGAAACTACCTTATACCGAATATTTTGCCAACCTGATAGTCTCAGACCAAGCACTGCGTACCGGCGAACTCCCTGCTTCAGTGGAGGAAGTTTTCAGAGTACTTCGGCCTTATGGTGGTGTTGTTGGCCTGAGCCAGCCGACCGGCAAGCATGATAGAGGCAACTTGAAGAAATGGGGCCAAGCATCTATCCCTGGTTGGGAAGTGCATAAGGGCAGCAAAATAGTCTGGGGATTAGGCCGGCGAGGAAAACTAAAAGGTGCGGGTGAGTGGACGCACACGTATGCTGAGCCGGGTAATACAGCATGCAGCAGAGATGAGTTAATTAAGGGTAACACAACAATCCAGTGGTTCGGCCAGCCAGGACCAAGGCACATGATTGACCGGCACCACCGTAATGTACCACCCCTTTTCAAAGATGGACGTCTTTTCGTTCCGGGAGATTGTATCGTTTTCGCCGTGGATGCTTACAACGGCACGATTCAGTGGCAAGTTGAAATACCTAACTCTCGACGTCTTGGCGTGTTCCTTGATTGTGGCAGCATGGTTGTAGATGAAAAACTGCTGTATGTGGTCGCTGAGGACAAGTGCTATGGCTTCGATGTTCAGAATGGCCAGCACCGCCTTACGTACACAATGCCCCAACTTATCAAGGATGAGCCGCGAGATTGGGGCTACATCGCTTACAGTGGGGATGTGCTGTTTGGAAGTGGGTGCAGAAAAGGTGCTTCTTATAGCGAGACAAGCCATGACGCCGATGAAGCGTTGTGGTATAGAAACATGAAACTCGTCGTAAGCGACTACCTGTTCACAATCGAGAAAAGCAGCGGCGAACTGCTCTGGAAATATAAGGACGGTCTCATTGTGAACACGACCATTACCGTAGGCGGTGGACTGATGTACTTTGTCGAGACCCACGGTCCGAAGGCCTTGGCTGACAAACTTGGCCGTATGCCAGCAAAAACGCTCTTTGACGGCGGCGACCAGTATCTGGTCGCTCTGGATGCACAAACAGGACGGGGCGTGTATAAGAAAAAAATGGATATTGGCAATTTCCGGGAGCTGATTTATCTAAACTATGCCAAAGATATCCTGGTGTTAAGTGGCTCCAGAGAAGTCAGAAAGACCGTTCACTACTGTTTGTATGCTCTTGACGCCAATACAGGGCAAATTCGCTGGCGGGCAAGTCACGATAGCGGTCTTCCCAACGACGGCGGTCACGGCGAATACAACCGTCATCCAACTATCATTGATGAAACGGCTTATGCGTGGCCTTATGCATATAACCTGAAAACGGGTGAAAGGGTCAAAGGGTGGAAATTTGACCGGCACGGGCACGGCTGCGGCGGTATATCCGCTTCGGCGCAGTGTATGTTCTGGCGAGGCGGCAATCCCTGGATGTATGACTTAGGCCCGAAAGGCGGACCAAGTCGGCTCAACAGTGTCACGCGGCCCGGCTGCTGGATCAACATCATCCCTGCAGGCGGGTTGGTTCTTATTCCTGAATCCAGCTCAGGCTGCACCTGTGGCTATCCGTTGCAGACGTCTATGGCCTTTGTTCCAAATGAAATCTTGAATTGAAAAATGAAAATGTTCTGTAGAAAAGATTGTTAAAATAGCTCTTTTGAAAAGTAAATAAAACAACCATCAGGTTGTAGGTCAAAACACGCAGCAGACACTCAGTTTTTCTTGAGACGTTTGTCCGGGCTGTGAGTACATTGCCCAGTCTGCGTTTAAATCTGGAAAAAACCGCTTCTATCTGCCAACGCTGACGATACTTCTTTGCAGGGAATCGCTCTTTCATCTTTTGTCGAAATAAACCTTTCGTCCGGCTGTATTTGAGATTCCTGTCGTTGACCTTTATCACGGTTGAGCGAATTCCAAATCTATCCTGGCAGAGCCTGTGATTGTACTCAGCATCAAAACCCGAATCGGCCAAGAGAGTCGTAATGGGTATATGTTCAACCGCCCCTGCGACAGCCGGCTCAAGGTAGTGACAATCGGTGCTCGGGCCAACACTTACAACAGCAAATGCAATCAGGTGACTTTTGTTTTCACAGACAATGATCAGCTTCGTCCATCTTCTGTATTTTTGGGTTCTGCTGCCTCTACGCTTGAAAAAATGCCTGCTGGCGTAATGGTTTTCCAGACCAGTAGAGTCGATGCAGCAGCTATGATTCGACGAGCGTTTAATTAGTCCGCTTTGCTTTGCCTGCTCGAAAATGCTGCCAAGCAGACCCGGAAAGATGTTTTTTTTAACATCCTTTGCTGGGCCTTTTGCAGGGTTGTAAAGTGCGGTATCTTGGTCAGGCTCAGGGCGTCTCTTATCGTTGATGAATCTTCCAACAGTTTGACAATGCCGCGATAATCGGTCTGAAAGAACTGGCGAAGGACCAAGATGGCGAATAGTTGAGCCTGTGTAAAGTCGTGTCGGCTGCGTAGGTCTGAGTATGATAGAAGGGCTTGTTGAGCGGTTTTTAGGGCCTGTTTTACCAGAGCTACTGGCGATTTGGTCATGGATGGACGTTTTGCCATAATGGAGCCCTTTCCAATTTTTGCGGCAAACTGTTCTTCTATTATCACTTATCACCATAACCTACGCCTGTGATTTAATCTTTTCTACAGAGCAAAATGAAAACCGAATGAATTTTTTGACTTAAATTAAATCGACTGGCCAAAATCTATGTCAATACTCAGCCTTATCTACAAGGAAATTATCCACCGAAAATTCAATTTTCTACTAAGCCTGCTGGCGGTCATGACAGCGGTTGCATTATTCATATCGTTTTTCACTGCTGGTAAAGCTTCCAACCGTGAGACGGCTCGTCTAATGCTTTCTATGGGCTTTAACCTCCACATCATACCAAACGGTACGGATATGAACGAGTTTTTGCTTACCGGCCTGACTGACAAAACGATGCCTGAAGGGTACCTGAAAAAACTCGCCTCCCAAAAAGGATTTTCCTACAACCACCTGTTGGCCATTCTCCATCGTAAGATATCATGGCGAGGATTTGAAGTAATCCTAACCGGCTTAGCTCCAGAGGTCTGTCCGCCCGGACTCAAGAGACCACCAATGGTCAATCCGATTGAATCAGGTACGGCTTATGTCGGATACATCCTGGCAGACAAACTCGGGCTTAAAGAAGGTGATACCATAGAGATTAAAGGTAAAGCTTTGAAAATAGCCAAGTGCCTGTTCGAACAAGGTGGTGTCAATGATATCCGTATCCAGTGTCATCTGAAAGATGCTCAGGAAATTCTAAACCTCCACGACCAAATCAGCGAAATTCAGGCAGTAGACTGCCTTTGTTTTGTCTCCACGAATGACCCGGTGGCCATATTAAGAAAGGAAATTGCTTCTGTGCTGCCAGAGGCACGGATATTTCAAATGAGGCCTATCGCGATGGCCCGCGCTCAACAAAGGCAGATGGTGAGAAATGTATTTGCTGTTATAATGCCTTTAGTTGTTGTCGTCTGTGGAGCCTGGATAGGTGTGTTGGCAATGATGAATGTTCGCGACCGGCAGCAGGAAATAGGCATTATGAGGGCGCTTGGATACGGCTCGGGAAAAGTCACTGCGATGTTCCTCGGAAAAGCGGCAATAATTGGCTTAGTCGGAGCCACCTTAGGTTTCGCTATAGGAACGGCTTTGGCCTTGAACTTTGGCCCGGATATATTCAAGATAACAGCCAAAACTGTGATAAAACCTGAATTGCCTTTGCTTATCAAGTCACTTATCTTTGCTCCTATATTTGCTGCGGTTTCCAGCTTTATTCCGGCGATGATTGCCGTGACTTACGACCCAGCAGTTACGCTAAGGGAAGAATAGCTATGGTCGTTCTTGAAAATGTTGTAAAGACCTACCGCTCTCGCAGGGGCGATGTCAAGGCCCTTGATGACATCAACCTCCAGATAGAAAGAGGTGAATTTGTGGTTATCTGTGGGCCCAGTGGCAGCGGAAAAACAACTCTGCTAATGACCATTGCGGGCATGCAACGCCCGACAAGAGGCAAAGTTACTATCGGACAAAACAACCTCTATGCTCTGAGCAGCCGGGCAAGAGCAAAATTCAGGGCCGAGAACATTGGTTTTGTTTTCCAAATGTTTCACCTAATACCCTATTTGAATATTATCGAAAACGTTGCTCTCGCAGGTGGGGCAGAAGTCGATAAAAGCAAAAAAGCCCAAGCAAACGAATTAATAGAACAGTTCGGTCTTGCGGGGCGAAATTACCACAAACCCCCGGAACTCAGTGCCGGTGAAAAACAGCGTACTGCTATAGCAAGAGCGTTGCTCAATCAGCCCAAGATTGTCCTGGCAGATGAGCCTACCGGTAATCTTGACCCTGATAATGCTGCTGTGGTACTCGGATATCTATCGGAATTTCATCATAAGGGTGGCACTGTAATCTTCGCCACTCATGGCACAGAGGCCGAACAGTTCGCTGATCGTATAATTCATCTTCGAAATGGCCGCATCGATAATCCCAGATAGTGTCGATAGTGTTTTATATCCGTAAGCAGGTAAATATCAAGCCAGAAGCAAGGAATCTTCGAGATTTTCCGAGCAAAGTAAAGAGTTCCAAGCATTCAATCCTCAATATATTTATATCATCTCTTCGGTCATCATGGCAGATTCGCAAACCTGAAGGTCAGCGATAGCTGTCCATTAGCCTTTTGTAGACCCGGCGCCTGAAGCAATCTTGCCGCCGTCGAATTCAGCCAAAATTCTTTTGCGACCAAGACCTGAACAATCGATGGAGTAATGGGGTTAGTAAAGCAAATACTATATGGATTTTGCTTGCAAACTCACACGTTTTGTAGTTTTATATTGGGCGAGATGAATTCGGTCATTCTGATAGTATACCGTTGTAAACAGTAAATCTTTTACCGATTCAGAAAATAAAAACAAGGCAAGGTCATGAAAAACAGGCACACGTACACGCCAAAGACGATCTCACTTCTGTTGTTAGTTAGTGCATTAGGTTTAGTGGTTCTGGTTGATTGCAGCGAGAAAGATACGGATGATAATAAACAAAAGGAACTGGTGGTTTTGTGTGGTAGTTCATTCGTCAACCCCACGGAGCAGTTATGCTCGGGGTTCACCGCCAAGACAGACATTAAGATTATCAGTACCACCGCCGGCAGTGAGGACTTTCTGCCTTTGGTGAAAATCGGCCAAAAGGGTGATATCCTCGTTACTCACGACCCATATCTGGACTATGTGGCTGATGCTAAGGCCTTGGCCGACTATGTCCAAGTAGGGTTTGTGGCCCCGGTGCTGGCTGTTCAGAAAGGCAATCCCAAAGGCATAACGGGCATTGAAGACTTAACCCGACCCGGACTCAAAGTGGCCCTGAGCAATCCGCAATACTCCACCTGCGGCGAGATGGTTTTTCAGCTTTTGGAAAAGAAAGGTATAAAAGATGCAGTAATGAAAAACGTCGAAAACCGCCTGACCAAAGGACACAGCACTCTGGGGACCTTCTTAAAAACCAAAGTGGTTGACGCGGTTATTATGTGGAACGGTGTGGCACATACTTTTGGCGATAGCCTGGAGGTGGTCCCAACACCCTACGAATACGATAAAGAAATTCAAGTGTACATTATAGGCTTGAGTTATTCCAAACAGCCGGAACTGCTCAAAAAATTCATTGAATTTGCCCAAAAAAGAGGCCCTGAGATTTTTGCGACGCATTGCTATATAAAATAACGGGGTGAGCGGATAAAGTGAAACAGGTTGTGTTAAGTATAATTATCGCTGTTGCAGCCGTGATGCTTTGCGTCTGCAAAGCTGAAAAACTAGAAAAGTCCAACTCCGAGGTAAAGGAGTTGCTGCTTTATTGCGGTGCCGGCATCCGCCCTCCGGTAGATGAACTGGTTGAAACTTTCGGTCGTGAACATGGTGTGGAAATCGCTATAGACTATGCAGGCAGCGAGATGCTTTTGTCCAAGATAAAGCTTGTCCACCGTGGTGACCTTTACATTCCCGGTGATAAGCACTACATTGAGCAGGCCACCCAGGAAGATATGATTCTTTCTCACCGGTCGGTCTGCTATTGGGTTCCAACTATCCTAGTACAGAAGGGCAATCCGAAAAATATCTCTGGATTAGAAGACTTGCTCCAGCCGGGTCTGAAGCTGGGCTTGGGTGATGCAAACGCCTGTGCTATAGGTAGAGCATCCCATCAAATACTTGCCAAGAACAACATCGCCTGGGAAGATATCAGAAAGAACCTGATGTATCAATCGCTGACAGTCAACGAGTTGGGTATGCAGATACAGGCGAAATCACTTGACGCAGTCATTGTCTGGGATGTTATGGCCCGATACTACAGCGAATATGGTGACCAAGTACCTATTACTACCGAGAAAAATATGATTTCCACTGTGGACGTGGGTGTACTGAAGTTCACTAAAAATAGAGAACTTGCTGAAAAGTTTGTGGATTTCATTGTCTCTGAGCGAGGCCAAGGAGTTTTTAAGAAACATAACTACAGCACCAAGCCTCCAGAATAAAAACGGGTTTTCGGGTAAAGGTTCTTTTTCTTATATTGAAAATAATTATGCAATTTCACTGTGCTGATTTTGGCAAAGGTAGGTATTAGGGCCATAGAAAATATTTGGGAGGTTAGTTATGATAGGCCAATTGTCCAACTCGTGGTGGGTTTTTGTTATGTTGGGTATCTGTGCAGGCGTTCTTAGCGGTACTCTGGGAGTAGGCAGCAGGATTATACTTGTCCCCACGCTTGTGCTGCTTTGTGGCTTTGGGCAGAAATCCGCCCAGGGGATGGCTTTAGCGGTGATGGTACCCATGGCACTTGTTGGCGCGCTGCGATACTGGCAGAATCCCAAAATCGAGATGAATATAGTAGTTATCGGATTGATTATATGTGGTGCACTGGTTGGGACATTGGTGGGCGCAGCATTGGCTGGTAGGCTGTCAGGCAGCATACTGCGTAGGGTATTTGCGATTGTCCTGGTAATAGCAGCTGTGAGAATGTTTATAATCTCTGCAAAATCAGGACAACCAGATCCTGACAGCGGTTTACAACAGCAGTAGGAGATTAACCTGGTTGGGAAGGAAAAAAATGATGCAGGAAAGTAGCAACGGAGTTGTACATATTTTCAGCGCAAAGGCGTGTGCGGCACCTCTGGAAAAAGCCGCCAAGTTGTTTGAACAACAGACAGGCATCCACGTAGAAATCAGCGTATGTTCTCACCATTGTGCCAAACCTGCTGCTGAAGAGGTTACCGGAGAAACCATTGGCGATGATTTTCTATTAGAAATCGCCGATGCCGGGATACATGACCTTGCTATAGCAGGAGCCGAGTATCTGCTTGACGACGGGGAAGTAAGAGGGATTGTGCAAAGGCATCAGCACCGTACCATCGCGTATCGTGCCTCAGCTATTATTGTGCCTGCGGGCAATCCGAAGAATATATGCTGCGTAAAAGATATGACCAAGCCGGATGTACGTGTGGGTGTATCGGTCATAGATTGCCTGAAAGGATTGTGGGAGGATATCAGTGGCCGGTTTGGCCTTCTGGATAAGATTCGAAGAAACATCTGTTATTACGCCAACGGCTGCATCGCTATTGTTGAAGCGGTGGCGACCGGTCAGGTTGAAGCGGCATTTGGATGGACAGCTTTCGAACATCTGGCTCCGGGAAGAATAGAAATCATTGAAATGCCTAAAGAACAACAGGTGTTCAGGGGCACCGGTGTGGGACTGCTGTCTTTCGCTAAGGAGCCTGAGGCCGCGAAGCAGTTCATGGACTTCTTAGTATCTCCAGAGGCACGCCAGTTCTACAAAGAATATGGATGGTCATTATGGAGGACTAAGTGCCAGACTGTCACTGACGTTACTCGCTTAGCCCTGTAATTTTGGAACTA
>Ga0209635_10003390_pt1 | contig 12395 bp, 7 predicted proteins | sample DeeMarSWOR230_32_FD_187463 | JGI IMG/M metagenome (GOLD analysis project Ga0209635, IMG submission 187463) | Marine sediment microbial communities from White Oak River estuary, North Carolina - WOR-2-30_32 (SPAdes) (version 2) | ecosystem: Environmental > Aquatic > Marine > Intertidal zone >...
AGAGAACCGATCAAAAGGAACAAAATAAGACCCAGGAGTGCGGGTATTTCACACAATGCGGCAGTGACAAGTGATGTTTGAAGGAGTTTAAACCTGAGGAGATGGAACTCTTCGGATGAAGGTTTTCTCAAAAACAATCCTCTCATAATTCTTATAAGAAAAATATTGAGTATAGCGATTCCATAGAGGATGTAACGAAGAAGACTCACGTTTGAGATCTCCGTCAAGCCCTGGAATGGGGCCAGCTGTCTTCTTAGTATTTCAATGACCACAGCATAGAGAATCAGAGTCCCGACGATAGCCACGTTGACAACGAAAGCTACATTATAGGTTTTTTTTAGGCCATCCGTTTGATTCATGGTAGTGCACCTCTTTTATCCTTTATCCATAAACTTGGCAAAAATCAAGGAAAACCAATAAAAATTTGTAAAAATCTCAATTCCCGTGATGGGGAAACATCTGATCTTAAGAGGAAGCTCGTTGGCGGTTCTTCTCCATCCGAAGCCTATGGCGGAGGCTGGGAGGGTCTTGGCTTGGATGGAGGGGAACCGGCGCTGCAGCAGGTTAGACGTTCATGATTCACTGTCAGGAGAAGAGAGATGATTCCAGATTGATTTTCTCGCTTTCAGGTTCGTTGATTATCCGATTTTGGGTCTTACCTATCTCCTCGCAGTCTTTTAAGGAGCTCCTGGGCCTTTTTCCGGTGTTCCTCAGTGATGTCTGAGTATTCTAAAAACTCCTCAATATATTCGATGGCCAGGCGGTGATGACAAATCCCAACGTTATAAATGAACACCGGGTCTGAATAATAAAACCATGCCGATTCATACTCTTCGATCGCCTTGCTGTATTCCCCCTGTTGAAAGTACTCTTCTCCTTTTAAAAAATGATCATAGCCCATCTGGGCTTGATTTGTCTTGAAGACCAAAACTGAAGGAGCTTTTTCCCAGTCATCATCACTTAAAGACCAGTGTGTGATCTCTGCTTCCCCTTCCTCATTCTCAGGCCCGAGGACCAGAGCCCGGTAATAAATCCTGAACCCATCCTTTTCTTTGCTCTGACCTAGAGCTTTCACATTTTCAAGAGTCATCTCATACTTCTTCTCTACGGGCCTATCGGCTGAAGCTCCAGGAGCTTTCCCTATGATAAGAAAATCAAAAATGAAATTACTTTCGGTCTGCTTATCCACGTCCTTGAACAGCTTATTATCGCTTGTGAGCTCTATGTTGATGACTGTATCAGGCTTGCTTTTGATGATAAAAAATAACGATTCCCTGGCTTCTGGAATAAGGATCCTTTCTTTATCAGGTTTTATGAGGTCGGTAACGACTTCCTGGGCAGGTAGGCTGAAACAAAGAAAAAAGAGAAAGGGAATACTTAAAAAGAATTTTACAGTCAACTTTTGCATCGGTTCCTCCTTTTATCTGGGTCTATCTATTTTGCGGTTACTGTAAGGCTGAGCATGCTTTTGCAAAAAGCCTTTATTGAATTATTGATCAATGGCTTTCTTAATCGCATCGCCGATTTCACTGACCAGGACGACTTGCCTCTTATCCCTGAAACGCCGGTTGAAATCGACCTGGTAAGAGCCTGATTTTTTTTCTTTCCTGAAGGCGTAGATTATGTTTTGAGAGTCGGCTCCAAATTCAACTCCAAGGCCAGCCGATCCGTTCATCTTGATTTCCTGAACTTCGAACATCTGATGGATCAAGTGGCTCAAAGCAATATCCCAAACCTGAGTGAAATTCCCGTAATCGCCAGTCACTTCCAGACGGATAGCGCCTGATTCCCTTAATTTGTACAGGCTCTGCTTTATTTCCACGATAGTCCAATTCGTCTTCTCGACCATTTCTCTCTGGATATAGACCTCATCCCAATTCACGGAAAGCCTGGCGTTGATCTTTTGTGTGATTCCTTCATACTCCATGACAAACACGGCAACAATGTCCGGTTCCAAAGGACCTTTCAGCCTTTTGGTTATGACGACTTCCTGATTCGGGAATAGAGGAGCTTTTCCTTCGGCCCAGAGCTCGGATTTTCCGTTTATCCTGTTAAAGACAAAGTACTTTCCCTTCAGGAAGGCGACTGGACCCTTAAGAAGGATCTCAGGGCTTTCTTCTGCGAGATCCATTCTTACTTTGGCCAGCTTTTCAGGAGTCAAGCCGCAGGTCAGGAAAAAACTCAAGGCTCCCTCCTGGTCCTTAAGCTTGAAAAAGCTGACTTTTGGCTTGTTATCCGGACCTGAAGCAATACGGATTCCCGTGGAGATATAATAGAAGCTGTTCGGAGAAGCATGATCCTTAAAAAGGAGCAGCTGTCCTTTCTCCAAAGGCAACTCATCTAAAAGTATATCCGCAGAGAGACCGGTGGCAAGAGAGAGGCAGAGAGCCAGAAAAAATAAGATTCCTTTCTTCATTCCTTGTTTAGGTACGCCGCTATTTTTACTCTTGATAAAGCGCGTAAACAAAAGGATCGGTCGTGGTCTGCCATTCAGAGGTGACAGTCCTGCCGTCGCCTAAGAGCCAGGTGACCTGGTAAGAAAATTCAAGGTCGCCTTCTTCGTGGTTGTATTCGTATTTCTCCCACATGGACTGCTGGGGCATGATCTTGACCTGCCGGATTCTCTCTCTGTCGAACACTCTGTTCTTGATGGTCACTGTAATGAGTTTAATGTTGTGCTGGACCACGTTCTCCTCATCAGCGATGATATCGATGGTCCTGTACCTGTGCGGAGGAGACAGGCTTATTGCCGGCTCATCGGTCCTGGCCCAATTTCCTTCAACTTTGATCCCTCCCATAAAGCTCCAGGTGGTCTTGTATTCATAATTGAGCCAGCCTTCTCCCTCACCGAGACGGGGATAGACAAACGGAAGCATGTTTCCTCTTTCCGCAAAGGTCTTGGCGTTGAAAATGACATCTTTTGTGGTCGGCTGTCCCTGATTATGTGTTTTTTTAAAGCTCACCGTCACAAAATTGATGTATTGTCCAAAATTATCGAAGTCCTCACCGTCCAGGATGGAATAAACAGTGCGGTCCTCCAGGTCCGGGTCATCAAGGTTGATCACATCATGAACTCGTTTGTCATTCTTGTATTTTCTGAGCATGTCACCGATGCTGGCGTCCATCGGTCCTGTATCCCTTTCCTGCCTGAGTCTTTTATTGAGTTCTGCAGCCCAGGTTCCTGTCCTGGTTACTTTTTTCATGGTGGTGCTCACGCCGTAGTCACGTTCTTTTTGACTGTCTTCCTCCCCTTCTCCTTCTTCTTCGGTCGCTCCCGTGGGAAGTTCAATTTTTGTCTCGAACATCTCATTCATGATAGTCTCTGTGATGGTCTGTTGAAGGGCATCTAGGTTCTGATCCTCCCCGATGATTTCGACCTCGACAGAGCCAGTTGATGTCAAATCATCAAATATATTTAAACTTTCTCCCGTTCCCTTTTGGACCTTCCATTTCCATATCCAGACTTTTTTCGTTTTGTAGATTCTCCACTTTTTATATTCTTCAAAATAATTCCTCACTTTTGACCAATCCACCTTTATTTTGGCTTTATAGGCGGGAGTCAATCCTTCGTAGGTCATATCAAAACGGATGCTGACCGGATAAGTCGGCTGTCTCAAGGCTTCATCCAGAAATGCCGCTCCTTCCGGAGTGACAGCAATACTGACAGAAACTTCGGAGCCAGATATTAAAGGCGCCTTGCCTTCGCCAATGATCTTTCTGGTAAAGGCTCCGCCTTCTCCGACAGCAGCAGAGATCACCGAAAATGTTCCCTTTTTAAATATGACAGGGCCTCTGAGTTTACCCATCTTGTCAATTTTCTGTAAATCGGTCCTTACTTTCTGCAGCTCCTGAGGCGTGAGGCTGTATGTAACAAAGAAATGAAGAATCCCTCCTTTGAGCTCCTGTTCTCCGGCTTTGGTGTATTTGAGAAAGGTCAGCTTAGGAGTTCCATCAGGCCAAGTCGCGATTTTCGGCCTGTTCGGAAGGTAATAATAGGAGTTTTGAGATGTGTGGTCTCTAAAAAGGATTGCCTCTCCAACCTGAAGAGGAGCTTGATCCAGTAAAATATCTGCTTTAAGCAGAGGCGAAGACAATACAAATACACATACAAACAGAATAAATATTCCTTTTGCTCTCATTTTCAACCTCCTATTAGATGAGTTTTCATTCGCTATAATAAGCATATATGATCGGAGTCTCTTTTGTCATCCAGTCGGAATGGATCTCCCTTCCGTCCCTGAGAAGCCAGATGATCTTGTACTGGTAACCCAGTTTCCCTTCCTCGTGTAAATATCTGTATTCCGCCTGCAGAGGATCACCTCTTTCATGGTCGATGATGACTTCTCTCAATATGTCTTTCCCGAAGATCTGGTGTTTGATCTGGAAGGCCGCTGCTTTGATCCCGTTCTCCTCGATATTGTCCTTATCCATCGAGATCTGGACGGTCCGGTATTCGACAACCGGACTCAGGGTGACCACGGAATCCGCAGTCTTCACCCAATCGCCTTCCCATTCTATTCCTCCATGAAAGCTCCATTTTGGCTTGTATTCATAATTGAGCCATTCCGTCGAGCCCTCGCCCTCTCTTCCATAGATGAAAGTGAGCCTGTTTCCTTTTTCCGCGAACTGCTCATCGAAGAATTTGACCTCACCGGTTGTGGCCGGCTTTCCCCATCTCTCTTTCTTGAACAGCACTGAGACGCTGTTGATATAGTCCTTGAAATCCTCGAAGTCCTGTCCGTCAAGGATGACCTCGATCATCCTCTCCTGGAAGACCGGGTCATCCAGCGAAACCGTGCTGAAGAATCTCTTGTCCTCTCCGAACTGCTGGTAAACGCCCCCGATGTTCCCGCTCATGACCATGACCCGCTCCTCTCTGAGCCGATGCCTCAAATCGACCTCGTAGTGGCCGGACATTTTGACTCTTTTGAAGGTGTAGGCGACTTTTAAGTTGAACGGCGGCTTGACCGGAGGTTTGCTCTTCGAAACTGTTGGCTTCTTGGTGGGTGTTTTTTTTGCAGGTTTTCGCTGAGTCCTGGTTTGAGTCTGGCTCTGAGTCCCTGAGGATGAGGTCTGCGATTGTCCCTCTTGCTTTGTCTGACCTAAGGTGGATTCAGTTTTCTGCTCCTGGGTCTTCTCCTGGGAACTTGTTGTACTACCCTGCTGAGTAGCTTGGCTTATTTCCTCCGTTTGCTCGTCTCCTGCGCTGCGGGTCTGGTCTCCGGTTTGAGACTGAGAACCGCTACTGGATTCGAGGTCGTTAATTTTTTTCTCGATTCTTCTGTCAATGTCGACCTCACCGAACTGCTCGGGATATTTTTTGATATAACCCAGCAGTCTTCTGTAATTCTCGACCGACCTTGCCCGCTCATTCAGGTTCTCGAGACAGGTTGCCATATACTCCAGGTTCCTGTAGTTTGGCGCAATCTCCTGGGACTGCTCAAACGCCTGGAGCGCCTCGGAAAACGATCTTTGATTAGCCAGTTCTGCTCCCCTGTTGTAGTGCTCGACAGACTCTTCCAGCCGCTGGATTCTCTCCTGGACCGTGTTCTGCCTGTCCTCGCGCCCTTGAAACACATTCCTTTTCCGTCCTTCTTCCAGGTATCTTCTATACTGGCCAGCGGCGTTGTCAGGGTCCTGCAGGTGCTCATCATAAAGCCTGGCTATCAAATAGAGCAGCTCAGGATCAGAAGAATTGCTGTAGCTTTCGATGTATTTCTTTATGGCTTTTGTGTACTCACCTCTGTCTTCAAGGTCTTTAGCTTCTTGCTTGAGCGCTTCCGCTCTTTGATTTCCCGTATCAGCCCTCTGCTGTTCCTGTCCAGAAAGGATATCTCCGAATGCCCACGGAGAACCTAATCCCGCGAAAATGGCCTGGTGCGATTTGAAAGGATTAAGCTTGTTGGCCATTGAGCTTAATGATAACAAAACCGGAGAAGATGAGGGGCCAAAAGAGGGCTGGCCGGCTGTTTCTTCCTCTCTCTTAATGGTCCTGGTCGGCCTTCTAGTCGTCGTGGATTTTGATTTACTGATCTGGTCATCCGTTCTTATCTCGGTGTTGCACATCAATTTGATGAGATGACCATAGGTCACTTCGAGCAGCTTTTCCATCTCTTTTGATTCTCCGGTCACTTCCAGCTGGATGGCTCCCTTCTGCCTCAGCTCATCAAATATGGCTTTGATCTCAGCCTCGAGCTTGATGACATTGCTAATAACGCCACCTCCCGATACCGAGACATCATGGTGAGTGTAGACTTTATCCCAATCCACCTTGAGCTTAGCTTCATAGGCCGGAGTGATCCCGTCGTACTTCAACATGAACATGACCGAGATATCCGAAGTGGGATTTTTGAACGACTCCCAGAGCAGAGAGGCGCCTTCCTGGGTCAAAGCGATGGAAACCGCTCCTTTCTGTCCGGGCATGATCGGGGCTTTGCCCTCGCCGCATATCTTGACGTTGAACAATCCCCCTTCTCCGGCTGTGGCTGAGATGATTTGAAAAGTACCTTCTTTGAACGGCACCGGACCGACTACCTTGGCTTCCGGATCTATCATCTGAAGGGAGGTCTCCGCGCTGAAGATCTCACTCTCGGACAGTCCCCAGGTCACCAAAAAATGAACGATTCCGCCTTTTATATCGCCGCCTGTTTTTGTGTATTTTATGAAGGTGAATTCAGGCGTCCCATCCCTCTTGGTGGCCAGGCGGGGCTCATCCGGAACATAGTAGTATTTGTGGGGATCAGCATGATCCCTGTAAAAAACAAACCTCCCTGCCTGGATGACCTCTTCCAGCGCGACCTCCGCCTTCAAAAATGCCAGGCAGGAAAAGAAGAGGATAAACACACATAACAGCGTTTTATATCTCATTTGGCGTCTCCTTTGTGTTTTGCATCTATTTCTCATCCTTGACCAGTATCTCATATTCCGATACGTCAAGGTAAAAATCATTTCCTTGCTGCCATTCACCTCTTTGAGTTCTGCCGTCATGAGAGATGTTTGTGATTCGGTAACGGTATGTTCCGCCCTTTTTCTCTGGTATGTCGAATTCCAGGTCCTGCTGTGTCTCAGAGTCTTTAGAAAAATAAATCCTCTGGGAGTCTCTCTGGCCTCGCGCTGTCTCGATCTCGATCTCAACGATTTTTCTCATCACATCCGGGTTTGTCTCGTTCACGAAATCAAAGCAGAGAACGGTCATCTGTCTGTAATTGAAGGAAATCTTGTCGGCCAGGTTGATGACCTTGAACAGATCCGGGTATTCCTTCATCGATAAGGCCACAGGAAAGGCCATCCGGTCGGTTCTCTGAGCCTCTTCATACTTCCCCTCCTTCAGCTCGAACCCGCTGTAGGTGAATTCGCAATCCAGGCTCAGCCCGAGGGACTTCTCGCCCTCAAAAATCTCCCAGAGATACGGGGCTGTTTTACGGCTGAGGGGGATGGTGAAATTCTTTTTCGTCCAGGGAGTCTTCCTCTGGGAAAGCTCTTCCTCTTTTTTCTCCTCTCCTTCAAAGACGCTGTAGTTCAGGATACAAACAAGCTCTTCAACCGGTATAGGCTTGAATTCAAGGTTCCTGCCCATCGTCTCCTTGAGCTCAGCACTCTCATCGCTGAACTCGACTGAAAGAGTCAGGACACCGCCAGCCATCCTTTCTGTCTCTCCAGAAGAGTCCGATTTGATGTAGACATACTTATAGAAGAAGAATTGAGGTTTTCCATAAGCCCGGGTCAGGTCTAACTTGGTGGGAACATAATAAAAAACATTCGGCGTTGCATGGTCGGGAAAGAGCATTATCCTCTCGCCGATCATCCTTCCCTGGCTTAACAGCGGATCGGCCTGCGCCCCTTCATACACACCGGCCAGGATGAGAAGACAGACAAGGCAATAAAGAACTCTTTTTTTGATCATTCCTCCTCATAATAGGCATAAACAAAAGGATCTGTGGCTTTCTTCCAGCCAGAGGAAACTCGTTTACCGGTTTTCAAGAGCCACATGATGTTGTATTCATACTCCAGGTTATTCGGTTCGTGGAAATAGTAATAATCCAGGTTTAGGGGCTCTCCTTTCCGGAGCACGACTTCTCTCTGGATCTCTTTTCCGAAATTGGTATGCTTGAACTGCACCGCGACCCGTATGATCCCATGCTCGTTCATGTTCTCTTCTTCGGCCAAGACCTCGATGAAGCGGTAACGGTGGGGAGGGGCCAGGGTGATCACAGGCTGAGACGTTTTTTCCCAGTTTCCGGCCACTTCCAGTCCCCCGATGTAACTCCAGATGGGCTTATACTCATACTCAAGCCATTTTTCAGGACCGTCCCCTTTCCTTCGGTAGCTGAAGGAAAGCTTATTCCCGTTCGCTGTGAATTTGGCCCGGTCGAAGACGATGTCGTTGGTCACTGACTTCATATCCTCATCTTCATATTCTTTTTTGAATGTGATCCCCGCAAAATTGATGAATTGCCCAAAGGTCTCCAGGTCCTCTCCGTCCAGGATGACATGGATCGTCCGCTCTTCAAAGGTGGGGTCATCCAGGTCGACCACTCCGAATATCTCTGTATTCTTCCCGTGCTTCTCGTAAAAATTCCCTATATTTCCGGTCAACGGGATCTCCCTCTGGTCTCTTTTTCGCCTCCGCAGGTCCACTGTGTACAGTCCGGACATTTTCACCTTTTTCATGGAATAGCTGGCGTGAGCCTGGCCGAAAAGCTTGCCCAGCCAGTTGCTTCCTGTTTTTCCTGAAGCCTTTCCCAGGTCCTCGGTGCTCACGGGCTTGGCTTCGAACATCATCTTGGTCAGGATGTTGTAGGCCGTCGTCAACAGGTCGTCCATCTTCGTATCTTCGCCTGTCACCTCGAGCTGGATCGCTCCCTGTTCTTTGAGCTCGTCAAAGACAGCGCTGATCTTGGCGCTGGTGAAAAAATTGCCTATTTCAGCCTTGAATTCTTGATGCTCATAGACCTTATCCCAGTTGACGACCAGCGAGGCTTCATAGGCAGGAGTCAATCCCTGATAGGTCATCACGAACTGCACCGAGACATCTGAGGTCGGCCGCTTGAAGGATTCCATCAGAAAAGTCGACCCTTCCTCGTTCAGGGCGATGGAGACCGCAGCCTCAGCTCCGGCCAGAAGAGGCGCTTTCCCGGTCCCGGTGACTTTCCGGGTGAAGATCCCTCCTTCGCCGGCAGTGGAGGATATGATGTGGAACTCTCCCTTGGTGAACGGCACAGGGCCGATGATCTTGCCGTCTTCATCGAATTTTCTCAGTTCTTTATCCGCTTCTCTGAGCTCTTCATCGGTCAGGGCGTAGGTGACTAGAAAATGGAGGACGCCGCCTGTGACTTCCCTTCCTGTCCGGACGTACTGCAGAAAACTGAACTTAGGGGTTCCGTCTGGCCAAGTGGCTATTTTCGGCATCAAGGGCATGTAATGGTAGCCGTGCTCGTCCGCATGGTCTTTAAAAAGCATAACGCTTCCGGCCTGGATAGGCTCGGTGTCGAGTAAAACCTCGCCCTGGGCTAAAGAAACGATAAAAACAAAGCTGAAACCGATCATAAGCAAGCGGTTGAACAAACGCATGGTCTTCTCCTTTCCTGAGGCTGTTGGAAGCCTCTCTCATTATGAAAAATTCAAATCTTTCCGAACGATTTTTCTTGTATCTTTATCGCTTTCCTACCTAAAAAGATCTGAGATTTGAAAGACACCGATGGTCAGGTCCAATGAATCCGTCACTAGCTCCCAGTCAAATGATTCGCCGGACTCGCCGGTTTTGGTAATGGCCTTGATCTTGAAGCTGAATTCCAAAGGCTCGCCGGACATCGGCAAGTAGACGAGAACAGCATCCATGGTTTTGTCTTTTGTCAGGTCCACTGAAGCGATCAGCCCCTCCTTGGGCTGGGGGCTCAAATAGGGGGATTTGATCTCGACATGGACCTTTTCTATCTGCAAGGAAGTGTCGTACTGGGAGGGGTCGAAGACATTATCCAGGACTTCGATGTTGATTTTCCGCATCCGCTCGATGTAGGAGACCACTTCGATCTTGCCCCAGATATTATCCAGGCACTCCTGGCAGTCAAAATCAGGACTGACCTCCAGCCAATAACTTCTCAGGGAGTTCTTGAAAAATTGATTGACTTCCGGGTCGATATAGGCCTCAGTCTCAGGTATATCGATCCCTGCTCTTTCTTTGACTTCTTCTTTGACTTTTTCTCCTGCTTTTTCCTTAACGATATCCAAGGCTGCATCCAGGAGAGATTTCTTCTTGGGCTTGGCTACAGGCTCACCGATGACTTTTTTTAGCTCCTCTTTGAGCAGCGGCTGGGGAGCCAGCTGGACCGTGATGGCTCCCTCTTCACCCGGAGGGATGATGATTTCAGGATCGCATTTGAGAGCTCTGTAGGTTTCATCCCTGTTGGCAAAATTGAAACGGAGGTTGACATTGTCGACCTTCAGCGGGAAGTCGGAAAAATTCTTGACGTTATGAATGGTGAAGGTCGAATCTTTGTTGTTGAAGGTGAAATTCACCTCTTCCAGGGGAGAATGAAAGCTGCCGACAAAATACCTCAATCCTACCTTTATGGGGATCTCTCTTTCGTCCGCAGCGGATTTGATATGCATTCCAGCCGTCAAACCTTCTTTCTCGAGCAGAGGCTTCAATTCAGCCATGCTCTCCGGAGTCATGGTGACGTTGATGGGCATCTCTCCTTCCAGTGAACCGAAGGAAGGAAGCCGGATGTCCTCGATCTCCCAGTCTCCCCATCCCTCCATGTCTATGATCTTCGCCTCATCATACGGGAGAGGCCTGAGCACGGCACTTCTGCCGTATTTTTTTCTCACTGCCTCCTCCAGGATCTTAACATCAGAAGGATTGATGTTAGAGCTGAGAAAGAAGGTGGCTTTGATCTTTTTATCCTGAGTCCAGACCGCATTTATCTTGTAGCTACCGGCGTCCCTTCCGCGAATGAGGTTGATTTCTCTGGGAAGGAAATAGAACACGCCTCGATTCTTATTATCCCTGTAGATGTGTTCTGAGAGGGCTATTGGCTCCTCGACCTCTACTGGCCCCAGGTAAGTGACATCATGCTTTGGCGGGGGCGTTCCGATTGGTTTGAGCAGCAAGGGCTTCATTTTGACCATCTGGAGTGTGGAGGGCTTGAGCGTGGCTGTTTTTTGGACCTGGGCTCGAGCTTGAGGCGTTGTTTTGACTGCAGTGCTCAACTTCGCGGTTGCCAGCATGGGAGTGGTAACAACGCTCGCCTTCTGCCACACAGCCCAATCCTGAGCAGAAGAATTGCCAGCATACACCCTCAGTTCTATTCTCAGCTTTTTGCCGGCATAGGATTTCAGGTCTGCGGATATCTCATCCAGTTTGCCGTCATGTTTTGCCTGGTGCTGTATTAAGCGCCGTCCTCCCCTGGCCGCAATATCATAGACAGACACTTCAAACGTTACGCCGTCTGACGCTTTTGCTCCGTTGAGGAAACCGACTTTAGCCGAAAACTTTGCGTTGGCGGGAATATCCACATTGGGATAATAGCCGATGATCATTCCTCCGTTTTTCCATTCAGGATGGGTTTGTAAAACGCTCAACGGGTATTTTTGTCCGTCCTCCAAAACAGAATTATTCACATAGCGGACAAATCCTTTCCTGTCATTCTTCCGGTCGTTAAACACTACCTTGGTGCCCGTTGGTATAACATTGAGCGGGAGAGGCTGATTCACCCAGGTCGCAGAGCTCGCTTTCTTTATGAAATCGTAAACTTCATTGCTTGCGACCTGGCCGTGAAGATAAACTCCAACAGCCAAGACAAAAATTCCCGTGACGAGAATCAGGCATGATAGTCTGTTAAGCCAGGCAGAAGTTTTCATTTTTTCCTCCTTTTCCGAACTCCTCAAGACTGAAGTCGGATAAGCCATATTCCAATCTTATTCTTATTCTTAAAATTGAATGTTTCTGAGCCAAAAGACAGGGCGCACTGGACGTGAATTATTGACTTGCCCCTTCCTTGAGAAGGACTCGACTTCCACTGATTTTATCCTTGCCGCTGTCTTAATATAAAAATTGTAGCCGGAAATGTCAATTGAAATCAGTGTCAAGGCTCTCTAATTCATTCAAAAGGCAAGAAAGAATTACTAGAATACATCAGGCAAAGAATGCGAAAATTTCCGATAAATCTCTTGAATTAGCCTGTCATGTCATCTAAAACTATACACAGGGAAAATCGAGATCAGATTCTTTAAGGAAATGAAGATGAAGATAAAAATAATCAACTGCATTCCTTTGACCGTTCTTCTGGCGGGATCGCTGCTCTTTCCTGTTCAAATCCGGGGAGACTCATTCCCTGAAGAGCTTATCACTCAAGCCACAGAATTCGTTAAATTGCTGGCTAAGGAAGAATTTACCA
>Ga0209635_10003392_pt1 | contig 12393 bp, 10 predicted proteins | sample DeeMarSWOR230_32_FD_187463 | JGI IMG/M metagenome (GOLD analysis project Ga0209635, IMG submission 187463) | Marine sediment microbial communities from White Oak River estuary, North Carolina - WOR-2-30_32 (SPAdes) (version 2) | ecosystem: Environmental > Aquatic > Marine > Intertidal zone >...
CCTTGACTGTAATCTTGTTACGGAACTTGAACTCATGGTGGCTCGGTTTGTCGCAACGGATAGTGAAGGGCTCGTTTATTATTACGGAGCCACCCTCGCTGACTGGAATGTCCCATATCTGCTCCGCATGCTCGGCGGGGGTGATGGTGCACTCATCCCACGACTGCCCCAGGGCAGGAACAAAGGTAGCGGTCTTCACCGTCTCAGCATCCACCGGGCCATACGGCCCCTTGTTGCGGATGATCTTCTGAACGACGATAGGTACGTCCTCGTCCACAGGTATTGTCAGGTTGGGGTCGGACCCAGCCGGCTCGCCAGGGTCGCAGTGCCCGTTGTTATTGAGGTCAATACAGGCGACGTACTGATCGACGATCTTCAGGTCGGCATAGGCCCAAACAGTGAAGCCCAATGAAGCGGAGGCAGAGTTGTTGTTCGGATTGGAATCGGTAACGCCCTCGGTCGTGATTTCAACGTGATCTTCGAAGGTGAATCCACGGTCGGAGGGCTGAGAGCAGTGAAGGGTGAAGTCGTCATCCCGTTTGACAGAGTCGCCGGCGGGTATGGAGACCCTCCACTCAACCTCAGTCGGGCTGATCGTACATCCAGGTGGTTCTGTGACAGTGAGAACGTCCAAGACGTCCACCTCACTCGGCCCGTTGTTGCGAAGAGTCTGAACAGTGCAGATCTCCACGCTCTCGCTCACGTCGACGCGCGTGGGGGCCGGGCGGGTGCATTCGCCCGTGAACTTGCTACGAGTACCCACCGTCAGGCTGACCTTTTCGACGTCCGGCTCCAGGTCGTAGCAGAAAGAGATGTGGCTAAGCCCGTAAGGTCTGCCGGTATCTGGCTTGATCGGGGCGTGCAAGCCGTTGTCCCCGAACGATTCCGGATCATACTCATAGACGTTGGCGTTCGGACCACCCTTCGCGATCACGGCGTCCATGCCGATGGTGGCCGTCCAATTGAAGTAAGTGCCACCCGTGATGCTGACGGTTACGGAGCCCCCGTCGAGCGGGAAAGTACCCGAACTCGGAGGATCGATCTTCTTCTCCAAATCGTAGCCCAAGTCAGCGCACGTAGGATTGCCCGGCACTAACCTCGGATCCACAGCCGCCGCCGACGAATTGCTGGGCCTGCCCAGCGCGGCTGCACAGAGGCCTAGCAGGAGCAACGTGCAGCTTGCTAGAAGAAGTCCCTTGCTAAGAGAAGTCCTCGTACTCATGGCTATCCCCACCTAACTCAGCCTAGGCTGATGCGCAGGCTGTGTGCCCGCGCTCGCCAGGCGACATCCGCCGCCTGTCTCGTTCGCATATGGCCATTCCTGCAAACGGATCATTTGGCCAATTATAACCGTTTCTCCCCAAAAGGGAAACCTACACGTCGAACGAATGCCTGATATGGCTTCCGTCCTTCATAAAGGCAATTATCCCCGCAAATAGGAACCAGAGCCAGTGTATGCTAGGGCTAGGCGGGTGAATGGAAGGTAGAAAAGGGTGAAACCTGTAGCGGCGGTCAACCGAGAGAGCTACCTCTCGTATCGGTGAGGGGGCCTACGCCATAGAAAAAGGCGGGCCGCCAAGAGCGGGAGGGGGCCCAGCCCTTGATAAAGAGAACACGTCTCCGTGACCCGCCATATACTAAGACGCGTTGGAGGGCGAAAAGATTCGCCAGCCAGCAGACTTTTGCTGGCTTTTGACACCCCTCTAGCAGCCAGGAGCGGTCATGTCCCCTGTGGAAACGTCGCTACCCTCGCTCCAGCTCCTGCCCACCTACATAGCTAAACCCGCCCCTCAGTGAGGGGCGGGCCCGGTGGCTGGGTTTCAAGAGCGGAAGGGGTGCGGCCCTTGGTTACCCAATTCAACTAACAAAACGCCGGCGGCCTCAGTTAGATACGGCTGAGCGGGGATAATCACGAAAAAGCAATACGAAACAATTGGTAGAGCTATTGACAAACAACGATTAGCAGGTATCATAACGCTAGTATTAAATGATGAGCAGGTAATAGGTGCCTGCGGGAGAGCTGTGGAGCCACAGCAGCGGTTGCGGCGCCGAGTCCATTTGTGTCCGGGCACTGGGGCACCGGATGGGCTTTCTAGTAAGGACTCATCGAGCGGCAAGGCTTCTGTCTTCTCCATCCACACACTTCGTGTCGGGTTGACTGGGAGGGGAAGTCCTGCGCTCTGTGAGGAAGGAGGATAGCGAATGAAAGCTAAGCGTGGCATGATATGCCCTCTGGTGGCCTTAGCGATATTGCTGGCGGTGGTAGCGGTTGTGGCCCAGGGGAATACAGCAGAGGCCGCCGATTACAACCCCTCCATAGGAGTCACCCTCTCTGACTACGAGGCCGGAGCCAACGCAGACGTGACCATCCACTTCGCAATACCGCCAGACAACGCCTACTGGCAGTCGATCGTTAACTTCGCGCCAGCGGAGTGGGGCGTAGCGCCCTCTGGCGACCTCCCCCTGGGAGCCTACACTTGCGACCTAACCTCCCAGTCTACCCTGGGGGTGTTCAATGGGCCGTGCAACACTGGGACCTCCGTCTTCTTCCCGATGTACAACGCCAGTGTGGACACAACGGACACCGTCGCGTTTGTGGACGGGTTCGTGGACGACGACGGCAACACGTTGGTGAACGGTGTGGAAAAGTACCCCGAGTTCCTCAACACCATGTTCCCCGGCCTTACACCCACCACTCGCTGGTACGGTCAAACCTCAGTGTCTGGCACACCGGTATCCATGAACTTCGTCTTCTTCCCGCCTGGATCAGCCATAACAGGGGCACCTGCCTTCGACGCCAGCCAGGGCGCCCTCCGGCTAACGATACTAAACGACCCCACTGCTCCCTTGGCCCCCGGGGCTGTAAGCGATAACTGCACACCGCTGGCTAGCGACACCCTAATGTTCGGCCTCAGCAAGGACAACCCGGAGACGCCGGCCGATGAAAGCGGTCACCCAGTGATGACCAACCCCGCAGTCGGCGGCGACTACAAGCTCTATATGTGGACCCGGGGCCTTTACGACGCCGATGGCGACGGCTACGACAACGATTGCGACACCTGCCCCTACGACGTCAATGAGGGCAGCCCATTCTTGACCGCCGGCCCTGATAACGGTGACAACGACAAGGACGGCATCGACAACGCTTGTGACCCGACGCCCGACGACAACACCAACGCTGCCGACCACGACGGAGACCTCTTCAAGAACCGTCAAGATAACTGCCCGCTGGTCGCCAACCCTGACAACGCCGACAGCGACGGCGACCGCATCGGTGACGCCTGCGACAATGACCCGAACACCCCCGACGGCGACTCCGTCGAGACTTGGGTCGAGGACACGGTGACCATCACCGGCGGCGCCGAGCCGACGGAGGAGCCGACGGAGGAGCCGACAGTGGCACCGGCGGAGACGCCCACAGTGGCACCGGCGGAGACGCCCACAGTGGCACCGGCGGAGACACCCACAGTGGCGGTGCCGACTCCTACGCCCACGCCGACTCCTACGCCCACGCCGACACCCACGCCCGAGGCTCCTGAGGTCGGCGGAGCAGGCCTGCTCTCCGACGATGACGGCGGCTTCCCTGTGTGGGCCATCTACGTCATCGGTGTGGCAGCAGCTCTGATGCTGGGCGGCATCGGTACGGCGGCTTCCGTCGTCTGGCGCCGCAAGCGCTAGAGCTTCTGACCTTTAGCTAGACTCTAAGGGGCTGGCTCCGCTTGCCGGAGCTAGCCCCTTTCTGTCCGAAAGGCTTGACAAGCGGGCAGCCGTCTAGAGAGCGGCTGCCCGCTTCATTGAAAGGGAGATGCCCCACCCGCTGGGCGGGCAGGGTTGTGTCTGTCAAGGCAGAAATGCTCTGGCGCTTGAAAGAGCTAGCGGATCTTGGGATATACTAAGGAGACCGTAACGGATTAGCATCCGGCGACGTCCTAATTGATAGCCTAATTCCAAGCGCACAAGGAGGAGCCTGCTATGCCAGTAAGGGTCGGTATCAACGGCTTTGGTCGTATCGGTCGGCAGGTGTTCAAGGCCATCCGCGATTACCATGGCAGCGCCCTGGAGGTAGTGGCCGTCAACGACCTCACCGATCCCAAGACCAATGCTCACCTCCTCAAATACGACAGCAACTACGGCGTCTTTCCTGCCCACATCGAGGCCAAGGAGGATGCCATCCAGGTGGACGGGCAAACGGTGAAGGTTCTGGCCGAACGCGATCCGGCCAAGATCCCCTGGGGCGACTATGGGATAGAGATCGTGGTGGAGGGGACAGGCCTGTTCACCGATGCCCAGAAAGCGGTAGCTCACACTCAGGCGGGGGTCAAGAAGGTGATCATCACCGCCCCCGCCAAGAACGAGGACCTGACCATCGTGCTGGGTGTCAACGAGGATATGTATGACCCCCGGAAGCATAAGGTCGTCTCCAACGCCTCCTGCACCACCAACTGTATCGCTCCGGTGGTGAAAGTTCTGCATGACAACTTCGGCGTCCAGAAGGGGTTCCTGACCACCATCCACGCCTACACCAACGACCAAGTCATCCTGGACACGGTCCACAAAGACCTGCGGCGGGCTCGTGCCGCTGCCCTCAACATGATCCCCACCACTACCGGCGCGGCTCGCGCCGTCACCATCGTCATCCCGGCGCTGAAGGGCAGGCTGGATGGCATGGCCATCCGAGTTCCCACACCCACCGTCTCGGTGTGCGATTTCGTGGCGACCCTGGAGAAGCCGGTAACCAAAGAGGAGGTAAACCAGGCCTTCGCACACGCCGCCTCGGAGCCGCTGCGGGGCATCCTGGAATACACGGAAGAACCGCTGGTGAGCATGGACTTCAAGGGCAATCCTGCCAGCTCCATCGTCGACGGGCTGAGCACCATGGTTCTTGGCGACAATATGGTGAAGGTGCTGGCCTGGTACGACAACGAATGGGGCTACGCCTGTCGCACAGGCGACCTCTGCTCCTACATGATCCAGAAGGGACTCTAGAAGCGCCAACCCGGCCAGCTACTGGCGGCAGACCGAGAGAGACGCGTCAGGGCGGCGCTTACCCCGGCTTCTCGGCGTACACCTTGAAGTGCACGGTGCCCAGACCCCCGTGCTCCAGTCCCGGGTCGAAGCACTGTGAGTGCCTAACCCACACCTCGTTTGGGTCTACGCCCTCGGCGAGGCGATCCCACATTATGTGCACGCGCTCCATCATGGGAGCAATCGCCCCGATGCAGAGAGGGCAGGTCGATTCTTTCGCGTTCAGCAGGGGCTGAGGGCCAAACACCAGCTTGTCTCCCGGCTTGCAGCCCGCGAAGCAGTACTTGGCGTCCGTGACTTCGGCAATGATCCTGTAGTTGCCCATTTGAGGAACGATCGACAGCAGCTTGCTGATGCCTGGCGGTAGCCTGTCCAGGTCCTCATCGGTAATCCCTATGAGCTGCTTGAGCATGGTGCGCATCGGCTCTTGCATCTTTCTTCGCCCCTTTCTTGCTGCCGGTCGGGCATGGTACTGTGTCCGGCTACCACACCGGCTAGACGATGTGACCTATCGTCCCCAAGGATACTGCAATGTTACAGGCCGTTGCTAGATAAGGGCTTGTGCCGCCGTTTGACGCCGCTCTGCTATAGCTCTAAAATCGGGATAGTCATGTTCGAAGGTCTGAGTGAAAAGCTCCAGAAGGTTCTTCGCCGTCTGGGCAGCCGCGGCACCATCACTGAAAAGGACCTGGATGAGGCCCTGCGAGAGGTGCGCCTGGCCCTGCTGGAGGCCGACGTACACTTCCGGGTGGTGCGGCAGTTCATCGAGCGGCTGCGAGAGCAAGCGTTGGGGGCCCAGGTGCTACAGAGCCTCACCCCCATGCAGCAGATCATCGACATTGTCAACCAGGAGCTCATCCAAACCCTCGGTGGCAGCCAGAGCCAACTCCAGCGGGCGAAGCAGCCGCCCACGATCGTCATGCTGGTGGGTCTAAAGGGATCGGGCAAGACCACCACCGCCGCCAAGCTGGCGCTCCACCTGCGCCGGGGCGGCGATCGCCCCCTGCTGGTAGCCGCCGACCCCCAGCGTGTGGCCGCTGCCGAGCAACTGGAGGCCCTTGGCAAGCAGCTCAACATCCCCGTGCACAGCGAGGATGGCGGGAGCCGCCCACTCAAGATCTGCGAGCACGCTTTGAAGGAAGCCAGCCGCCTGGGCTGTACCACTGTCATTGTGGACACTGTGGGCTATCTCCAGATGGACGAGGAGTCCCTGGCAGATGTGATGGAACTGCGACGTCGGCTATCGCCCACGGAGGTGCTGATGGTGGCCGACGCCATGACCGGCCAGGAGGCAGTACGGGCCGCCGAAGAGTTTCACAAAGCCCTCGGCCTCACCGGCCTCATCCTCACCAAGCTGGATGGCGATGCCCGCGGCGGCGCTGCTCTGTCCATTCGGGCCGTGACCGGCATTCCGATCAAGTTCGTGGGCGTGGGAGAGAAGGCGGATGCTCTGGAGCCGTTCCATCCGAACCGCCTGGCCTCCCGCATACTGGGCATGGGCGATGTCCTCACCCTGGTGGAGAAGGCCAAGGCCACCGTCACCGAGGAGGAGATGGAGGAACTGGGAACGCGGGTCCGCCGGGGCACCATCACCCTGGATGACTTCCTGGCGCAGCTCCAACGGGTGCGGAACATGGGGCCTCTCAGCCAACTGGTCTCCATGATACCGGGGCTTTCTAACGTCGCTGGCCGTCTGGAGGAGGTGGACGAGAGCCACCTCAAGCACATCGAGGCCATCGTCTACTCCATGACGCCCCTGGAGCGACACCACCCTGATGTCATCGATGCGAGTCGTCGCCGTCGCATCGCCCGAGGCAGCGGCACCACCCCCACCGATGTCAATCGTCTTCTCAAGCAGTACCGCGAGGCCAAGAAGATAATGCAAATGGTAGCTTCTGGACGTGGGCCACGCATCGCGCCGGGGGTGCCCTGGCCACGCTAGACCGGAGAGCGATTACTGCTATTCTTTAACGGGAGGTGACCCCCTTGCTGAAAATCCGTCTTTCCCGCGTTGGCAAGAAGAAAAGACCAGCCTACCGCATCGTCGTGGCCGACTCGCGCGCCCCTCGTGATGGTGCCTATATCGAGATCATTGGTCACTATGACCCCTTGACAGATCCCCCAAGCATGACTATCAACGAGGAAAGAGCAACGCACTGGCTAGAGCACGGCGCCCAGCCATCGGAAGCGGTCGCTAAGCTTCTGGCGAAGCAGAGCGCCGGCGGGCAAGGCGAACAGGAAGCCATTCCCGCTGAGGCCGAGAGCGAAGGTGAAGAGGAACCTAGTGCACCTGTGACCGAGGGTCAGGCTGACGAGGAATCTACTGCGGCTGAGGCCGAGAGCGGAGACAAATCATGAAGGACCTCATCGAGTACATGGCCCGAGCGATCGTCGACTACCCGGATGAGGTGGTGGTGACGGAGGAGCAGGAGCGAGACCACATCGTCTTTCGCCTGCGCGTCGCCGAGTCGGACATGGGCAAGGTGATAGGCAAGCAGGGGCGCATAGCCAACGCTATGCGCGCCCTGCTGAAGGTGGCCGCCATCCGTAAGGGAACCAGGGCGGTGCTGGAGATCGGAGAGGGCGTCACCCGGCCCGGGCTCAGGGCTGAGCCCGAGGCCGAGGCTGAACCCGATTCCTGGTCTGAACCCGAGACCGAGGCCGAGCCGGAACCCGAGGTTGAGCCCGAGGCCGAGCCGGAGCTCGAGGCGGAGCCGGAGCCCAAGGCGGAGCCTGAGCCCGAGGCGGAGCCTGAGCCCGAGGCGGAGGCCGAGGCTGAACCGGAACCCGAGAACGGAGACAAGCCATGAAGGACCTCATCGAGTACATGGCCCGAGCGATCGTTGAGAACCCGGATGAGGTGGTGGTGACCGAGGAGGAGGAGGAGGACCGGATCGTCTACCACCTGCGGGTGTCCGAGGCAGACATGGGCAGGGTGATAGGCAAGGAGGGGCGCATCGCCAACGCCATGCGCACCGTGCTCAGAGTAGCCGCCATCCGCAAGGGAACCAGGGCGGTACTAGAGATCGGATAAGGGCCCGACTGCCTCGGCTCCCCAAAGCTGGCCCTCCCAAGCCCATGTGCTAGAGGCCTATCCGCCTCCAGCGTAGGTAACAGCAGTCAATCATGTCTCGCTCCCAGGAAAATGTTCGCCAGGGATATGTGGCCGTCGGCCGCATACTTGGCCCCTGGGGCCGGCGAGGCGACCTGAAAGTGGAACCCCTGACCGACTTCCCGGAACGATTTGCGATCGGCTGCAGCCTGTACGTAGACGGTGTCGCCCATACTATCGAGGGCTCTCGCTGGCAAAAGGGGAAGGTCTACATCAAGCTTTCGGGCATCGACAGCGCTGCCGCCGCAGCGGCTCTGGGCCAGCGTCTTCTGGAGGTGCCGGAGGAGGAGCTGAGACCCCTATCGGAAGGCGAGTACTATCAATTCCAGATACTGGGGCTGGAGGTGCGCACCACTGAAGGCCAGCCGCTGGGCAAGGTAGTCCAGATCCTGGCCACCGGCAGCAACGACGTCTTCGTGGTGCATGGCGAGGGAGGCGAACTGCTCATCCCGGCGCTGAACGACGTGATCAAGGCGATAGACCTGGAGGAGGGCTGGATAGAGGTGGAACTGGTGGAAGGGCTTCTACCTCCCGCCAAGAAGGAAAAGGGGAGGCTTCCTTGACGGCGTCAGGCAACCGTATCTATAATTGCACTGCCAAGGGGATATAGCTCAATTGGGAGAGCGCGGCGTTCGCATCGCCGAGGTTGCGGGTTCGAGCCCCGCTATCTCCACCATTGCGAAGGATCGTGGAGGTAGGGGTCAAGGGCAAGGATCTTGACCCCTAGCTCTTCTCACCGAGTCATCGAAGGGTGCCCCTGTAGCTCAGTGGACAGAGCAGCGGTTTCCTAAACCGCGAGTCGCCGGTTCGAGTCCGGCCAGGGGCCCCAGATTTTGTACCTGAAAATCTAACACCTCGGGCATGAGTGGTAGATTTCGCCCCGTCTGAGCCTCAACGAAACCGGCCTAAACCGCGTATCATCGCCCTCCCCAGAAAGGGAGAGCGATGCGACCAACAACACAGACTACCTGGCTGGCCGTCAGCCGCCGCTTCAAGCCGATGCCCTGACCACGGACGCCCTAAGGAGAGAAGATGCGCTCCGGATGCGCTAGGGCGGCCTCGCCTTTGCCCAGACAAAAAGAGGGCAGGAAGAGCCGGCCTGGCAATGCCATCTCCCTGACCTCAAGCACGTCGGGTCGTCGCACTCCCGAGCGCTGACTGGCATTCTCCGCCGTTGCGTTGCCTTCATCAAGACGGAGAATACCCATATGTCCTCGATGATCCTCACTGGCGTGGCGTCCAAAGAGAGACTTCAGGGGTGCGGCCGCGAAAGCTCCCTCGGTGCCAGGGGTGGGCATTTTCCCACATCACGCATGGCAATACTTCCGCTGTTGCCCCTTCTCCTTGTAGCACGATGCTCGCCTCAGACGTCTATGAATTGGGGTAGACAAGGGGCGGCTAGTGCCGTTTGGCAAGGGAGTGAGTCGAAGTGGCGCCCAGCAAAGACAGTGAACCACACGACCAGCGTGAAAATGAAAACCCCACGGAAGACATGGTGCAATGGGCCAAGGACAGGATGGCAGCCGTCTCTGAGACCGCGCCCGGCAGGATGGGACCTCCTCAGTACAGCGAGCCCGATTCGGAACCTCATCCGCCTGACTCGGAATACGCGCCCAACGAGGTTAAGACCGCTCCGCTGACCAAGCCCGACCGGCAGGCCAAGGTCCTCGTCGTAGCTCTTGACGAGAGCGTTGCTGAGCAGGGCCAGGCCTACTTATTCGACGACGGCCAGGATGCGACCCACTTCATTGAATCCATCATCGAGGGCGGTCTGAATCCGCACCGTGTCATTGTCTTCCGGGGCACACCATTGGGCCTCAAAGTGGTCTACCGCGCCGTCGTCACCATCGACGAACCGGTGCATAAGCCGACCGTAGTGAGTGAGCAACCTGATCCTGATCCAGATCCTGATCCAGGGCCTGTACCAGAGCCTGAGTCATCCCCATAGAGGCCTCAAGAACCCTTTCGGAGTGGCCCCTACCCGCTCCATCGCCTCCTGGCGTACCACGCGCCTGCGGCCAAGGCGACTAGGGTCACAGCCACAAGTCCAGCCAAGGCAATGTGATTGGGTCCAGAGGAACCAGGGGATGCCGGTAGCTCGGCTATGCCGCCCACGGACGTGCTCCGCGTCAGCTTGACGACTTGCACACTCTCGGGGCTCATCGCCTCGGTCGTGGAAAATACTGAAGTGCCGCTTCGGCTCTCGCTTTCCGCAAGCTCCAGGTCGTGGGCGGCATCGAGCAGGTAGCGCTCGTAGAAGAAAGGGTGGTTGCCCCAGGGTAGGTTGTCTATTGTGAGCGCATAGCCGGTGTAGCTCGACTGAAGGTCGCTGACAACGACGACAATGCGCTCTTCATCGGCGGACTTGCCGGCCAGAACAGTGTAGCCCAGGGCGTCGGAGCCGGTGGCCGCCAGCCGCAGGGGCGTGTCGAGCAGCCAACGGTGGGCCAAGTATGTGTAGGCTGGCTTCTTATAGGTGCCATCGTCGTTGAAAAGGCCCATCCCTGTGCTGGCGATCCCGCCGCCGTTACCCCGGTAGCGGTTGGAGATAACGATGGGGGTGTCCTGCATGTAGGCAAGGAACGAGGCCGTGTACGCGGCGCCCTTGGCGTTCCAGTTCTCGTTCACAGCACCGGGGTAGTAGTTCCACTCGTCGAGCACCAACTCGGCGTCGGGGAAGCCGAAAAGGTTCCGGAGGTATTGGGCAGCCTCCGCCTGCTCGTAGGGATCGTAAGGATCAGGAGTGTAAGTATGCCAAGAAATGAAGTCTACAGGAACGCCATTCGCTTGAGCATAGGCCAAGAAGGCTGCGAGGAACTCCCAGTTACAGCATAGGGCGGGCCCGCCCACTCGGAGAGTGGGGTCATGAGTCTTCAGGGCCTGGGCCGTAGCCTCGTAGAGCTGGAAATACTCGTCAGGGGTACCGGTCCAGAAGATGGAAATGTCCGGCTCGTTCCACACCTCCCAGTAGCGGATGTCGTAGTAGAATCCGTTGGCCCACCCATCGTTGTAGTGCATGACAACGTGCCTGGCGATCTCGGCCCATTTGGCCTGATCCTCGTAAGCAACGTACGTGATCGGAGCTGTCGGATCCCCCCAGCTATAGCCGATGCGGAACAAAACTTCGGCGCCGGCGGCCTGAATGGCGTTCAGCTCCTGGTCGGAGGAAGCGAAATCATAGCTAGATTCGAGCGTCGGGTCAGCGTCCCAGTCGGGGAAGATCTCGTTCATGTCGCAAGGGCCGAAGTAGTCGTGTGTGCGCACGTAGTCCACGCCAATGGCCGAGTACTGGCTAGTGAGGTCAGCCATTGACGGAAATGGAGGGCGGGGTCCAGCGTTCAGGCCCTGGAGGGAGCGGATCTGGCCGGTTACGGTGTCGGCATCCACATTGATCGTGCGGGATTCGGCTACCTGCGCGTCGGCCATGACGACAGTATGGAGAGGCTGGGAGTGTGAGCCAGACGCGTCTCTAGCGAGGAGCAACCCAGCAGCGCTGGCCGCTGCGACAAGGAGCCAGATACCGAGGAGTAGCCTACAGCAGCACGTCATGTATGTCATCTTGTACCGCCACCCTACCTTATTGTAACGCGGGGCTCCAGGCCGGTTCTCTTCCCGAGCGTGAGGAGACCGTCCGCGGCGCATGGAGACAGATAGTGGGTGGCCTGTGCGCCAGGCAGCACCTGCTACCATCTAGCTAAGTACGTCTGGCTGCCTGCAAGGCCCTCGTGCGCACAAGTGCGGGTGCTGGTGCCCTTCGGTGTCACCCCGGTTTCCGTCGTGGGCTAGCAGCGCAAGGGGAACGAGTGGGTCGCTCCAGTGCGGAGCAAAGAGCTCAGGCTTTAAGGCACTGGCAGCCCCTCCCGGCCACAGTTCTCTGAGAAGGCGCTACAGAGCGTTCGAAGGGTTTTTCTGAAAACGCTTAGGGGTTTGTGGATCGTTCTGATCTACTGCCGTTTCCCCTTGGTCTGCGGCTATCCTTTCCGTCGCCCTGACACCCTGGCAGCCGTCAACTGCTCGTCTTTGCCCGCTGCCTCGGCGGGAGACGCTAGCATCTCTTCGCCCCGCCTTTCCAACATCCTCAGAAACACCTTCACCACCTTGGGGTCAAACTGAGTGCCGGCACCACGCTCTAACTCCGCTATCGCTTCCTCCCTACTCATCGCCTGCCGATAGGCGCGCTGGTGGATCATGGCGTCAAACGCATCCACCACGCTCAGGATGCGCGCCTCCAGCGGGATCTTTTCACCAGCGGGTCC
>Ga0209635_10003393_pt1 | contig 12389 bp, 12 predicted proteins | sample DeeMarSWOR230_32_FD_187463 | JGI IMG/M metagenome (GOLD analysis project Ga0209635, IMG submission 187463) | Marine sediment microbial communities from White Oak River estuary, North Carolina - WOR-2-30_32 (SPAdes) (version 2) | ecosystem: Environmental > Aquatic > Marine > Intertidal zone >...
GCCGCCCTGCCATCCAGAAGGCCTCCTCAGTCATCTTGAATATTCCGATGAGGAGAAAAGGATTTCATCCAATCCGGTCTTCTGATTTGCAAAAAAATATTGACAAATAATAATAATTCTTATTTAATAATTATATGCAAAAAGAAATTGATCTTGGCGTATTCAGCAAAGAATGCCGAAGGCATAATCTCAGGGTGACACCGCAGCGAACGGCTATTTTCCGGGAACTTGCTAAAGCGAAAAGTCATCCCTCTGCCGATGAGATGTTTCAGGCTGTCAGGAAGGAATTTCCAAATATTTCCTATGATACAGTTAACCGGACTCTGTTGACGTTCTCCCGAATCGGCCTGATCAATCTGGTTGAGGGGCATACCACCCCGAGACGTTTTGACCCCGATCTGAGCAGTCATCATCATTTTCACTGTCAGCAGTGTGGAAGGATCATTGATTTCTGTAACAGCGATTTTGATGATTTGAAGATACCAAGCTCGCTACTGAGAGAATTTGATGTCACCAGCAGCCGGGTCGTTTTGAGGGGAATCTGTAAGGCATGCAGCCGGAAAAGAATTGGCTAGAAGAGAATAAATACTAGGAAAAAAGGAGTATAGACAATGAGTAAAACAGAAGAAAACATCAAGGCCGCTTTTGCGGGAGAATCACAGGCGAGGAACAAGTACACCTACTTTGCCGAGGTGGCTCGGCAGGAAGGATACCACTACATCGCCAAAATCTTCGAAGAGACAGCTGAGAACGAAAAAGAGCATGCCCGCGATCACTTCAAACTTCTGGGCGGCATCGGGGATACCGCGGCCAACCTGGAGGTAGCTATAGACGGTGAACATTATGAAACAGTCGAGATGTATCCAACCTTTGCCAAGGAAGCCGAAGAAGAAGGGCAGGCAGATGCTGCCCGTTTGTTCAACCAGATAGGCAAAATCGAGAGTCGACACCGAGAACGCTACAAGAAACTGTTAGAGATGGTCAAGTCAGGGACAGTGTTCAAAAGAGAGCAGCCGATTAAATGGAAATGCAGCGTCTGCGGATATGTTGTTGAGGGAACAGAACCTCCGCCAAGGTGTCCATCCTGTCAGAATCCTCGAGAGTACTACGAACCAGCTAACCTGGATATCGAGGGACCTGAAACGGCTCTCTAGGTGACGACTTTATCGATGTCTTTCTCGCCGTAATCCTCGAATTCCTGGGCCAGGAGATATTCGCCGTTGAGCATGGTGTAATGGCTGTGTTCGACTTGGCTCAGGTACTCCAGAATTTTTCTGGATTGAGATTCGACTCTGTCCGCCAGTTGGGCATAGAATTTTTCAGCCTTTTTTTCTGATTCCATGGCCTGGTAGAGAAGGTCGACGAGGGTTGATGAAGGGGTAATGGTGATCTTTTTGAACAGCTCTTCGCTGGTTTCAGCAGGGATCTCCAGCTTTTCCCTGGGCAGAAGAGCCTCAAACAGCTTCTCCAAGGTCTCTCTGTGCTTATTTTCTTCGAAGGCCAGCCATTGGAACTTTTCCTTCAAAAGAGGGTTGGAGTATTTATCAGCTAGGTCGGAGTAAACTTGATTCGAATCTATCTCAGACCTGATGGCAAACCCCAACAGATCTTTCAACGAAGCTTTGGCTATATCAAACATGGCATTCTCCTTTCAACATAATGAGGAAGTATTTTAATAGCTTAAGCCAAAAAAATAAAGATTATAAAAGAGAATACTTTCCTGACTCTATTTGACTTCGATTTTTTCGTTTGGTATAAGTCAGATTACCAGCCAGAGATTCAAGCCATGATCGGAAAAACATTCTCCCACTACAAGATCCTCGAGAAGATCGGGAAAGGGGGGATGGGAGTGGTTTATAAAGCTGAAGATACCAAACTCAAACGGATCGTTGCCCTGAAATTTTTGCCTCCAGAGCTCACTCGAGACGAAGAAGCGAAAGAGAGGTTTGCGAGAGAGGCTCAAGCAGCTGCAGCCTTGGCTCATCCGAACATCGCCACAGTGTTTGCTCTCGATGAATGGCAGGGAAAAAGCTTTATTTCCATGGAATACATGGAAGGCCAAACTCTTGATCAACTGATCACTTCCAGTCCAGTTTCCGTCGATCAAGCCGTGGAATTTACCCTCTCCATCGCTGATGCCTTATCCCTAGCCCATAAGAAAGGTATCATCCACCGGGACATCAAGCCCAGCAATATCATGATTATGCTTGAGGATAAACTCACGAAGGCAAAACAGGTTAAAGTCATGGATTTTGGCATAGCCAAGTTAAGAGAGAAGGATGATTTAACTGTTACCCAGACTCTGATAGGGACTGTTGCCTATATGTCTCCAGAGCAAGCCAAGGGTGAAAAAGTCGATCCTCGCAGCGATATTTTTTCTCTGGGCATGGTCATCTATGAAATGCTGACAGGATTTCCTGCCTTCGGCAGAGGCACTCCGACCGAAATCCTTTACCGAGTGGTTCATGAAGATCCCACACTAATTTCTCAACACAAGGTGAATGTTCCAGAGAGTCTGGAGAAGATAATCCTTAAAGCCATGGAGAAAAGCCCCCCTCAACGGTACCAAAATATGGAGGATTTATTAGCAGATTTGGCAGATTATCAATATCATCCTCAGACATTGGCCGAAAAAGCAGGAAAGGATAAAAAATCTATCGCTGTTCTTCCTTTTGATGATATCAGTCCAGGCAAGCAAAATGAGTATCTGGCTGATGGTATGACCGAGGAGTTGATCATGGCACTCTCTCAGAATAAACAGCTTCGAGTGATTGCCCGGACCTCGGTTATGAAGTATAAGGAACAGACGAAAGATGTTCGAGATATCGGTCGGGAGCTAGGGATTTCGCATGTGGTGGAAGGAAGTGTGCGCCGTTATGAAGACCAGCTTCGCGTGACAGCTCAGCTCATCGATACAGAAGATGGTTCTCATCTTTGGGCAGATAAGTTTGATGGTCAGTTGAATGATATCTTTGACTTCCAAGAAAGAGTTGCCGGAGAAGTCACATCTGCGCTTGAAGTCGAATTGAGCGAAGAACCCATTACGGCTCCACTAAAACCTGTTAAAAATACTCAGGCATACGAATTATACCTCCAGGGAAAATTTCTCCAAGACACACCTATCCTCCACAACCTCGACCAGTCAAAGAAAATTCTTGAAGAAGCTCTGCGTCTGGATCCCCACAATCCGGATATTTACGTAAGTCTGGCCAATGTTTACGTACTGTATATAGATACAGGACAGCGTCCTGATCCTGAATTCTTGGATAGAGCCGAAGAAATGGCTGATAAAGCTTTGGCCATAAATAAAAGCCACCCTAGTGCCCTGTATTTAAAGGCTAATCTGGCAATGAAGAAGGGGCGTGTCGAGGAAGCCTTTGGAGGATTATGCAGAGTCCTCAAAATCGATCCGACAAACAGGGATGCCAGATGGTGGCGTGCCATACTCCTTTGTCTTTCTTCTCACTTTGAAGAAGCCTTGCAGGATGCCGACCAATTGCTGACAACGGATCCCTTTTGGCCGATGGCCCATTGGATTCACAGTACGATTCGGCTTTATCAGGGGATGTTTGATGCCGCTGTGGCCGAATATGAACAGGTTGCTGTCGATATGCCAACCAAATTAGTATGGTTGGCTCTTTCTTATCGCTACGCAGGAAAAATGGATAAAGCTTGGATGGCCGCAAACAAGGTGAAGGAATATCAACCTGACGGGATACTGTGGCCCATTGCCTTTGCTTTTCTTGAAGGTGCTGAGGGTAAAGGGAAAGAAATCTTGAGACATGTTGATGAGAGAGTCAGGGGATTTGGATGGGACTTTCACATCGGGTGTTTTTTTGTGACTTCGTTTTATGCTCTGGCAGGAGAGAAAGATGAGGCCTTCCGTTGGCTGGATAGATGTCTTGAAATCGGATTCTGTAACTATCGCTGGTTCGCGGTCGATCCCAACCTTGATAATCTTCGCGACGATCCTCGCTTTCCAAAGATAATGGAAAAGGCAAAAGAAGAAGCCCAAAAACTGGCTAAATATATATCCTGATTAAGGAAAAAGAGTCAAAATGATCGGGAAAACTTTCTCCCACTACAAAATCCTCGAGAAGATCGGGGAAGGGGGGATGGGAGTGGTTTATAAGGCGGAGGATACTAAGCTCAGACGGACTGTGGCTCTCAAGTTTCTGCCCAAGGAACTTACGTGTGATGAGGAGGCCAAGCAACGTTTCATCCAAGAAGCCCAAGCGGCTGCCGCCCTGGATCATCCCAATATCTGCACCATCTACGAAATCGACGAATCAAAGCTTGCCCCTGCGGAGGCAGGGGTGGGTCATACATTTATCTCTATGGCCTATATAGAAGGACAGAGTCTGAATCAAAAGATAAAGGCTGGGTCGCTCGAAATAGATGAAGCGCTGGCCGTTGCCAACCAGGTCGCCAGAGGATTACAGAAGGCCCATGAGAAGGGAATCATTCACAGGGACATTAAGCCGGCAAACATCATGCTGACAGAGGAAGATCAGGTAAAGATTATGGACTTTGGATTGGCAAAGTTATCCTGGGGCGTCGATCTTACCAAAACCGCCACCATCATGGGAACAGTGGCCTACATGTCTCCAGAACAGGCAAGAGGCGAGCAGGTCGATTATCGGACCGATATCTGGTCGTTCGGAGCCATGCTGTATGAAATGCTGACAGGTGAGCGCCCTTTTAAGACCACGCATGACCAAGCCGTCCTTTATTCTATCCTGAAAGAGGATCCAATCCCTATGACAAAAATCAGGAAAGATATCCCTAAGGAGCTGGAAAGAATCGTCCAAAAGTCTCTCGAGAAGGATCCAAAAAAGCGCTTTACTAGCATGAGCGCCCTCTTGACTGATTTGAGATCGGTCGGCCGCCCACCCATTTCGGTAGCAGCGGGTAAGCCTTCTATAGCGGTTCTCCCGTTCGTCAACATGAGCACTGATCCTGAGAACGAATATTTCAGCGATGGCTTGGCCGAGGATCTTATCAACGCCCTTACAAAAATAACAGACCTGCACGTCGTTGCCCGGACTTCATCCTTTGCCTTCAAAGGAGAGAAAGTCGATATCCGCGAGATTGGTCAGAAATTGAATGTTGACAACCTGCTCGAAGGCAGTGTGAGAAAAGTCGGCAACCGGGTGCGCATCACAGCCCAGTTGATCAAAGTTGCAGACGGCTATCATCTCTGGTCAGAACGGTATGACCGCGACATGGAGGACGTGTTCGCTATCCAGGATGAGATTACCGAAAAAATCATGGATAAACTCTTGGTGGCCCTCGATGTCCGCGGGAAACCACCCGAAGAGCACGGTCCCATCGATGTGGAGGCTTATAATTTATATTTAAAAGGCCGCTATTGTTTGAACAAGTTCGAGATGGATAAGGCGCTGGCTTATTATGAACAAGCCATAGAGAAAGACCCTGTTTATGCTCTGGCCTATGCTGCCGTTGCCGAGGTATACACCTTACTCTCAATGGGTTTTGACATCCTTCCCAATAAGGAAGCCATGCCAAAAGCGAGGGAAGCCGCCCAAAAAGCTCTCGAGCTTGATCCTCACTTGGCTGAAGCTTATGTATCACTGGGACTTGTGGCCTTATCCTATGATTGGGACCCTAAAGCCACTAAGGAATACTTCCAGGAAGCCCTCGAGCTCAATCCCAATTCTTCGAGCGCCCACCAGTGGTATGAATTTTACTGGACTTACTTGGAGGCCGATCTTGATGAGGCTACTGCCCATCTCGAAAGGGCGCAGGAGCTAGACCCTCTCAATTTTCTTATTAAAGTCCGTTTGGGGTTTATGTCCATTTTTAGAAGGGATTATGATGATGCATTGGATCAATTTAGAGTACTCGCTGATCTTGAGCCGAATTTCGCATTGCTCTACCTCTCGTTTGCGACGGCATATGTGTTTAAAGGTATGTATGATGAAGCGATAACCTGTGGAAAGAAAATGCTGGAATCTGGGCCACCTGTTGTTGCCGCCATCGGTAATATGGGTTGGTTCTATGCTCTAGCAGGCAAAAAAGACAAGGCCAAGGAGTTCCTGGCAGAGCTTGAAGAGCGCTCAAAAAAAGGATACGTGTCTTCCTTCTGGACGGCTGCAATTTATCTCACTCTTGGAGAGCTGGACAAATCTTTTGAATGGTTCGAAAAAGCCATTAAAGAACGCGACGGCAACATGCTCTATTTCACGATCCCACCGGTCTTCGATCCTGTCAGATCTGATCCAAGGTATAAGAATTTGCTCAAAAAAATGGGACTCGGGCATTTAATAGATAAGTTACCTTCTGTTGATAAATAGAGAATGATTTAGCAATATGGTCGGCCAAACCATCTCCCACTACAGGATCCTCGAGAAGATCGGGGAAGGGGGGATGAAAAATTGACAAATTCAAATATACATATGATAATGTGTATATGGAGGCATATTCCGATGCGCACAAATATTGTGATTGACGATCGCCTGATGAAGGAGGCACTTGAGCTCTCTCGATATAAAACAAAAAAGGAGTTGATCCACAAGGCACTTGAAGAGTTTATCCGGAACAGAAAAAGGCGCGATTTAAGAGAATTAAAGGGCAAGGTCAATTTTGATGAGAAATACAATCATAAGGAACTGAGAAGCCGATGATCCTGGTGGACACGTCGATCTTAATAGACTATTTTAGAGGGATTGAAAACAAAGCTATCAAGATTTTCAATACAGTGCTGGATAGAAATCTTCCCTTTGGGATAAATCACCTCATTTACCTTGAAGTCCTGCAAGGCAGTCGAACCGAAAGAGATTACAAAACATTGAAAAAATACCTGGATACGCAGGTTTTTTATAAGCTGAAAAATGGTAAAGATTCCTATGCAGAAGCGGCGCAGATCTATTTAAAATTAAGGAAGACAGGCGTGACGGTGTCCACAATCGATTGTTTAATTGCTATGGTGGCCATAGAAAATGACCTGTTCTTGCTTCATAACGATAAAGATTTCACGAGAATAAGCCGCCACTTTCCACTGAAAATCTGGGAGATTTAAGCGAGCAAAAAATGATCGGGAAAACCATCTCCCACTACAAGATCCTCGAGAAAATCGGGGAAGGCGGGATGGGTGTTGTGTATAAGGCAGAGGATACGAAGCTGCAGCGCCATGTTGCCCTTAAGTTTTTGCCCATGGAACTGACTCGTGACGCGGAGGCCAAGCAGCGCTTCATCCAGGAAGCCCAAGCTGCGGCAGCCTTGGACCACCCTAATATCTGTACAATCTATGAGATTGGTGAGGCAAAGCCTTCTCCTGGGGAAGCAGGGGAGGGGCAGACCTTCATTTCTATGGCTTATATTGAAGGCCAGAGTTTGAAAGAGAGGATTAAGTCAGGACCTCCGAAAGTTGGGGAAGCTTTGGATATCGCTGTCCAAGTGGCAGAAGGTATTAAAGAGGCACATGAGAAGGGGATAATTCACCGCGATATAAAACCTGGAAACATCATGCTGACCGAGAAGGGCCAGGCAAAGATCATGGACTTTGGCTTAGCCAAGATTGAATGGGGACCAGATCTGACCAAAACAGCCACGATCATGGGAACAGTGGCCTACATGTCCCCGGAGCAGGCTAGGGGCGAGGCCGTTGACCACCGGACCGATATCTGGTCCTTCGGGGCGATGTTGTACGAGTGGCTGACCGGGAAGCGTCCGTTCAAGAGCCATCTTGATCAGGCCGCCATCTATGAGATTCTGCACGAGGAACCGCAGCCGATTACAAGATTGAGAAAAGAATTGCCTCTGGAATTAGAGGACATAGTGAAGAAATCCTTAAAGAAAAACCCGGCCGAGCGCTACCAGAAGGTCAATGACATCCTCACCGACCTGAAGTCCTTGAGAAAGAAAATGGAGGAAGGTGCTGCTGAAAAACGACCTAAAGAGCTAAAGCCATCTATCGTTGTTATGCCTTTCGTGGATATGAGCCCTCAAAAGGACCAAGAATATTTTTGTGATGGGATTGCGGAGGAGCTCATCAGTGCCTTGAGCCACGTCAAGGATATGCATGTTGTGGCCCGCACATCAGCTTTTTCCTTCAAAGACGAAAAACTCGATGTTCGAGAGATCGGCAGAAGATTGAATGTCAAAACAGTTCTCGAAGGAAGCATCCGCAAGGCAGGGAACAGGATCCGGATTACCGCTCAGTTAATCAACGTCGAAGACGGCTTCCATCTCTGGTCAGAAAAATTCGACAGGGAAATGGAGGATATCTTCGCCATCCAGGACGAGATATCGCTGTCCATCGTGGATAGTCTCAAAATCAAATTATTAAAAAGGGAGAAAGCGGCGATCGAAAAGCGGCATACCGATGACCCGGAAGCCTACAACCTATATCTTAAGGGCCTTCACTTCAGCTCCAAACCAGCACCCGAAGCAATAAACAAAGCCCTCGAATATTACAGAAAAGCTATCGATAGGGATCCAAACTTTGCCCTTCCGTATGCAGCTATGGCGTATATGTATGGATCTTATGCCGTCCTGAGCTTCATGGCTCCGTTGGATGTGTTTCCCAAAGCCAGGGCAGCTTTTGAAAAAGCGTTGGAAATAGACGATTCTCTCGCCGAAGCCCATGCTCAGGCAGCTCTTATAGCCTTTTGGTTCGAGTGGGATTGGAAGGCGGCGGAGAGCCACTTCAAGAAGGCGCTGACTCTCAATCCAGGAATGGCCTTATGTCATGCCTGGTATGCTTGGTATCATTTGGCCATGGGGAGGTTTGATGAGGCCATCTCCGAGATTAAGAAATCTCAGGAACTCGATCCTCTTCTTTCAGTTCCTTACGCGATGAGTGTAAGGATTCATCGCGACGCGGGCCGGCTGGATGAGACCATGGATGAGTTCCAAAAAGCGATTGAGCTGGATCCGAATTCAGGTCTGGCTTATTTTCACATGGGGACGGCTTATCTTGATATAGGAATGGAGGAAGAAGCTTTTTCTTTTCTGAAGAGATCTTTAGAGCTGGCCCCGTTTTCAGGCTGGGCAGAGGCAGGTTTGGCTCATATCTACATCCGGCAAGGGAAAAGAGAGGAAGCGGAAAAAATTCTCGGTGAAATCCTTGAGCGCAAGAAAAAGATGTATGTTTCATCGCTGAGCATAGCTCTTATTTATAAGGATTTAGGCGAGAGTGATAAGGCATTCGAGTTTTTGGATAAGGCTTATGATGAGCGTGATTCGTTGATGCCGTATATCAATGTTTTTAGTGAAATGCATGGATTCCGTCCCGATCCCAGGTTTAGAGCGCTGTTGAAAAAAATGGGATTTTGAGGTTATAAGGCTCGCTTACAGACGACGATAAAATCTTTGGAATTATCATCCGGCTCGTTTTCAAGAAAATTGCCGTAGATACCGACCAACTCTAATTTCGACCGGTGGATGAGATGCTCCAGCTCGTACCGGAAGAAATACCTCAGAGGGAAACGCCATTTTTTCTTGATTATTCTGTCATCCTCTTCCCAAATGAACTGCATCGTGACGTGGAGAGTTTGATTCATCAGATCAGGCTCTGCCGATGAGAATCGGGTCAGTCTTTTTCCTTCCTCGTATTCACTATCAAAGTCAGGTGTGTCCCCGAGACCCTCGACTAGATACTTAAGGTTCGGTACAAAGACATCGAAAATAAATCTGCCGCCGGGATTCAGGTGGTTGTAGATTTTGTTTAGAGACTTTAATTGATCCTCAACAGTGAGGAGGTGGGAGAAGACTCTGAACGGAGCGATGATGAGTGCGAATCTTTTGCCCACATCCAAGTCTCTGACATCCTGGACTTTTACTCTGTGATGGTCTTTTTTGTCAAGCTTCGCCTTTAGGATGTCAATCATTTTAGGGCTGAGGTCGATGCCGTGGATATCCGCTCCCATCTTGAGGGCATCTAAGAATATGCGCCCGGTGCCTACGCCGACTTCCAGGACCTGTCCTTTGGTTTGGGAGATTTTCTTCAGGTAATAGCCGCAGTCCGCCCCTGTCAGGACTTTGGCGTAGGTAATGTCATAGAACCGGGCCGCAAAATCAGGATATTTATCGGATTTATGCAATTTATTTCTCTTTTCCTGAAACGTAATCTCCGATCCGTCTCATCCACTCCAGCTCTTCCTCTGTCATCGGCCCTTTGGCCACTTCAGCCAGGTTCAAATGCCACATCGATGGGCACTGTATCCAAAACCGATTCCCAAGCGGCCCACAGAGAGGTCTGTCTTCCCAAGTTTTATCTTCTCCCCGATCCAATTCGACATGGACTTCCTCCAGAAATACGAGTTTTAATTCAAAAAGCCTAAACAAAAACAACAAAAAGGTCAATAAGATGAGGGTCAGACTTTGATAACTTGAATAATTATTCTCCATTTGAAGTCGAGTGACATCACTTTCTCTGCTATGATAATGACTGCAGCAGCATTAAACGGTATCATTTGAATTTTAGGAGCAACGATGAACAACAATCTGGAAAAGAACAAATCAATTGTCCGTGACTACCTGGAAGAAGTATGGAATAAGAAGAGTCCTGCCGCCCTGGAGCGGTTAATCGCACCAGACTATGTTCGACACTGTGAGGCGATGCCGCCTCCCCTTCAAGAACTTAAGGGTATCGAAGGTCTCAAACAAATGTATACGATGACTATTTCGTCTTTCCCTGATTGGGATGAGCAGATTGAAATCCTATCTGCGGAGGGAGATAAAGTCGCCTATCTCAGCAAGGCCACGGCCACTCAAAAGGGGCCTTTCGGTCCATTCCCTGCAAGCGGCAAATCATTCAAGTTGACGATAATCGGCATCCATAGAATAGCAAAGGGCAAGATTGCTGAAACGTGGGTGACCTGGGACAATGTCGCCTGGCTCACGCAGTTGGGCCATTTATCCCCTCCCGCATAAAAGCCTGAGGCCTTCGCTGGCTGGGTTGAAAGATCAGTCAGGGCTGCGCCAGGACTTTTTTTGTTTACATTATTCGCATTTGTTTATTATAATAGCCCCCGCAAATAATAAAGAGGGAATATTGAGAATGCCATCCCAAGGGGGACAAACACATTTAGAAGAGATGTTTTCTCCCTTTTTAGGGACAAAATCTTTTTAAGGAGGGTCTTGATGTTAAAAATCGGGACAATCTTACTGGCGATCACCCTGATTTTTTCCACTGTGTACGGGCTTGTTTTGGCTATTTCGCCCGCTACACTGGCAGGCAACTCGCTGGAAGTCCGTGGTGCGACTTTGGAAGGTGTGAAGGGTACCCCTGCAGGAGACGCTTTTATTGTTCAGACCAGACATTTGGGAGTGTTTGCCGTATGCATATCGATTGCCCTATTCTTTGTTCTTTTTGCCGCTTTCAATAAAGGAACTCCATGGGCCTGGTGGGCGTTTCTGATTGTGGGAGGCATTGCTTGGTTGTACGGTCTGATCGTGCAGATAATGGAAGGAGACATGCTGAACATGACTCTCCATATCATCGGAGTCGTCATCATGGCACTAGGGCTCTTGCTCCCAGTGAAGGAGTTCTTCGCGAAAAAAGTATAGCTGGAGATTTTTTTTAGGCCGCAAACCTAAAGGGCGTCATACGAATTCTGTAAGCCCTACCGGTACATCTCTATCTAGGCAAAGGTGAGTAAGGGGGGGAATTTTATCCCAGCTTTTCTAAAAAACGAACTTATGAGAGCAGCCCTATGTTCAGATTAAAAAGATTTATGGATTTTCAAACGAAAACTCAAATCCCTCTGTCCCAGAATCAGCCTAAGATAAGCCCCTCTTCGGTTTCGAGTGAACTGTGGAAGGAAGCGAAGTCAGTTCCTTCTCCAAGTTGACTCTATCCATCTAAATTTGATATTCTTCTGCCAGTAAGGGAAAAAGGCAAGCCGTGACCATAAAGTGCCCTAAGTGTCAAACCGATAATCCTGACACCCAGAAGTTCTGTGGTGAATGTGCCGCACCACTCCATCCTGCCAAGGATATTCCTGTTACAGAAACCATCGCCGCCCCTAAGCAGGAACTCACCCGAGGCATAACCTTCGCCGATAGGTATGAGATCATCGAAGAACTGGGCAAAGGAGGGATGGGAAAAGTCTACAGGGTTGAGGATACAAAACTAAACCAGGAGATCGCCCTCAAGCTTATCAAACCAGAGATTGCTAAAGACAGGAAAACCATTGAACGATTCAGGAACGAGTTGAAGACAGCGCGGATGATTGCTCATAAGAATGTGTGTCGGATGTTTGATTTAAGTGAGTTAGAAGGAGCTCACTTCATCACCATGGAATATGTCAGGGGGGAGGATCTGAGGAGTTTCATCTACAGGTCGGGACATCTGGCAGTGGGGACGGCAGTCAAGATAGCCAGACAGGTCTGTGAGGGGCTATCAGAAGCTCATAAGTTGG
>Ga0209635_10003394_pt1 | contig 12389 bp, 8 predicted proteins | sample DeeMarSWOR230_32_FD_187463 | JGI IMG/M metagenome (GOLD analysis project Ga0209635, IMG submission 187463) | Marine sediment microbial communities from White Oak River estuary, North Carolina - WOR-2-30_32 (SPAdes) (version 2) | ecosystem: Environmental > Aquatic > Marine > Intertidal zone >...
TGCAAATAGAGCACAAATGACCTCCCCTAGGGTCACCCATAATCTTGTAAAAAGAGAGATGAGGACAGCAATCGGTGAGATAACATAGGTGCTCAATAAAAGGGCTAATATGCCCTCTCTCACACCAAGACCACTTGGAGTAAAAAAACTGAGAGTCCCCAAAGCACCAGCCACGGCTAAGCTCCCGGTTAATCCTAAAATTCTATCAAATGGCACATAACAAATTGCATTCACAAAAAAATAAAAGGCACTTCCCTGAACCAGAATAATAAAATTATAGAATACAAATAATTGAATAATATCCCTATAGCTCGTGCACGCTTTGATCTCTTCTCCTTTCCACCTGTATAAAAAAATATTAATCACCCTATAAAACACTCCGGGATGCAAAAATACCAAGCCCACTACCATAATCAAAACGAGGGAATAAATTACCTTAAGTGAAAGTAAAGGCTGTTCCATAACTGAAAACAAGAAGAAAAAGAAGAAAAAAATGCTCGCAACGACTTCAAGTATAACTTCTATTACCACACTGGCAAAGGCCTCCACTCTGGGCACACCTTCTTTCCCGCTTAAATAAATCTTACCTAAAATCAGCCATACCTTACCCGGAAGATATCGCCCCATCATACTTAAGAATGATACCTTTACACTCTTTCTTAAACTCAAAAATATGTTCATTTTCTTAAGAATCAATTTCCAACAACATACCCTCAGGAAGAAAAAAACAAAAAGCAAAGGAAAGGAAATGAAAAGGTAGTTATACTTTAATTGAAAATCGAAGGTAGATACTTTAAGCCAATTTTTGTAGAGGAAGCTGAGGAGATAAAATAAGATAAGACTTATCACTAAAAAGGAAATGACATTTTTAGGATTTATGGTATCAACTATAGCTCTACGTCGACTCATTGAGATTTCCCGGTAGTTAAAAGGTGTGCATAGAGTTCCTCCTGCTGTTCTAACATCTTCCAGATATCAAATTCCTTCACTAATCTCTTTCCCTTTTCTCCCATCTCTCTTGCCTTTTCAGGATGTCTGATTAAGTAGATGATCTTTTCTGCCATCCCGTCAATATCACCAGGTGGCAGTAAAAATCCATTGACACCATCTTGAATTGCCTCTGGAGTTCCATCAACCCCAGTTGCTATCACGGGAATGCCGGAAGCCATAGCCTGAGGCAAGACCCGAGGTAACCCCTCCCATAAGGAGGTAAGAATAAGAATAGTACTACAACTCATAATCTCTGGAATGTCTCTGCGCCATCCCACTAAAAGAATCTTATCCTCTATTTTTAATCTCTCTCTCATTTTTTCAATCTTAGATCTAAGAATACCATCCCCTACGAGGAGAAATCGTGCTTCGCTGATCTCGTCTGAAACAATCTTTGCAATTCTCACAAAGTCAAGGGGAGATTTTTGAGGTTTAAAACACGCAATCATTGCAACCAGTGGAATCTCAGCATCAACTCCCAATTCCCTTCTCTTGTGTATCCTCTCAAGCGTTACGTCCTGTAACGTTCCTATTTCAATTCCACTTCGAATCAAAATAACTTTATCTCTAGTGAAGATCCTTCTGTGTATTCCCTCTTCTATATTTGCGTTTGACACAGCAATAAATTGTGTAGTGATGGGCGAGGTAACTCTCTCCAAAAAAATGTAAAAGGCTTTCACTAAAGAAGGCTGAAAATCATTAAAGCTAAACCCATGGATGGAGTGAATGATTACTCTAATACCAGCAAGACGTGCTGCCCACCTCCCCAATATCCCAGCCTTAGAACTATGGGTATGAACAATAAGTGCAGAATGGGCGTGTGGTGTTTTTACTGCAGTACTCTTTTTCAAGTGCTTAAGAATTCGTCTGAGCTTAAGTAGGGCAATGACATCTTTAAGTGGTCTCACTTCCCTTACAAGTTCAGGAATAAGATACACTTCTACATCTTCAAGCTTCATTGCATCTTCGACCAGAATCCCCTCAGTTCCTGAGATAAGCACTGGTTCATACACACTGGGCGTAAGATGAGCAACTGTGAAAAGAGTGTTTTGCTGAGCTCCCCCCAGCTCCAATGTAGTAATAATGTGTACCACTTTTGTTCTATTCATGAATCTTCTCAGCCATTTCTTTTCCCTGGAGGAGAGAATCCTCCATAGACATATATTTCCAATTTCCATATCTTCCAATAGAGAAGACATTATGTTTGTTGAGATACACCATAATCGTGGGCAGATTTTTATACCTGAAGTTATCATAGATAACATACGCATAGGGAATGTCTAAAACATTTTCCACAATGATGTGATCCTTACTCTTTAAAAATCCATAAGTTTTCAAATCATCAAAAACTCTTTTTAAGATGTCTTGTGTATTCAAAGAAGCATTCGGCAGATACGATACCTCAACATAAAGTGAACTTCCTTTGGAAGGAGTTATAGCAGAAGAGAAGTTTGAGTACACACCGACCCGATAGAAGGAAAATTTTGGTTCGGGGAAGTAAACCCAGTGTTGATCTGACACACCATCACTATCGATCCCCAAATTAATATCTAAAACTGAAACATGCCTCAGCCCTTTTCTCAACGCAGCAATAGAACCAGGTACATCCCTGATGATATCGAGGAGCTCTGGCAGAGGAATGGTTGATACTAAGTAGTTATACTTCACACTGCTGTTATCATCAAACCATGCCTTCCTTTCTCTCAAGTCAATCGCAGACAACCTCTTACTGCAGTGAAGATTCTTAATGTGGGGTAAAAAAGCTCTTGGCAGGACCTCAATCCCCCCTTCTTCAGGGTATAAAAACTGCGCACTATACCCCATTCGCTGATTCTCTAAGCCCAGTGACCCTCCTATAACTTCGTCTAAACTGGGAATCGGAATAGACCACTCAACCCACTCACTAGACATCCTATTCAAATCCGTTTTCCACATCTTTTCATTGTATGGAAGCATGAAATGATGTGCTATTCCACTACCGAAAGTATACACAATCCAATCCTTAAAGGAAATCTCCAAATCGCGTTGAGTTTCTGAACGTACCTTCTGTAATCGCTCTCGTGCTCCTTGTGCTTCAATAAACCCTATAATGCATTCCTTTATCACGTTTTTTGGTAATCCATACAGGTTGGCTTGGAAGGGGTAGGAAGTAAAGACTCCTTTGGAGTAAACCGAGGCTCGACGGAAGTGTGTCCTTAGCCTATGAGGAAGCAGTTTTTCAAGCAGCTTCTTCGTATAATCGTGTCGAAGATGAAGAAGATGCCCTGTATAATCAAAGGTAAAACCATCCTGCGTGAAGGAACGACACAACCCACCGACTTCTTCTTCCTTCTCGTAAATCTGATACTCTTCATTCCCAAGATGGTACGCAGTACTTAAACCAGCCAAACCAGCGCCAATAATCAGGATCATAACTAAATCCCACCTATTCCCTCAATCTTAAAGCGTCATATCAATCTTCTTAAGAAAATAAGCGATACACAGGGCTATAGTAATTAAGGAAAGTACAATCCATAGGGACATAGAGTTGGTGGAAACCTGTACCATCATCAAACCAAAGCCTCCTAAGAATGCAGCGATTACATAGCTCGCGAGTACAGTCTGCTTTGTCGATAATTTCCACTTCCTAAGGCGAAGCGCAAAGTGATCAGGACTCCCCGCAATTATGTGGAGTCCCCTACGCCATCTTATATACATCACAAACAGGGTGTCGAATATAGGCACCCCTAAAATGATTACTGGAGCTAAACAGGCTAAAGTATTTTTTGAGGTATAGTCTCCAATCATCGCTAGTGCACCCATCATTATACCGATAAACATGCTCCCTGTATCGCCCAAGTAGATTTTCGCAGGTTCAAAATTATAACGGAGAAACCCCAGTAAACTCCCCCCTAAAGAAATTGCCATGATAGCAATTATAATGCGTTCGTTCCATATTCCCATCACAAAGAGAATAAGAGAACAAATCAAGGCAACTCCAGAAGAGAGCCCATCCATCACATCGATAATATTAAATGCATTGGTAATACCTATTAACCAGAGAAAGGAAAGGGGGAAACTCACATACCAGGGTAGAAACTCTAATTTAATATAAATTCCTGACCGAATGAGGACAAAAATAGCAATGCACTGCCCGCACAATTTGACTATGGGAGATAAAACTCCAAAATCATCGATGAGACCTAATACCACAACAATTGTTCCAGCCAATAAAAGACCTAACACTTCTTGATCAAAACTGAAGGTAAGCGCTAAGCTTATTAAAAAAGAGAGGTAAACAGCTAATCCTCCCAAATAAGCAACAGGATCCTTTTGTTGTTTGAGATTTCCATCAGGTTTGTCTATAATGCCAAACTGTAGTGCCGCTTTTTTAACCAACGGCGTTACATATAAAGAAAGTAGAAACGCAAGCGTAAAGGTAAAAAAGTAAAGAAGATATTCCTTCATAGCATCTGTTTATCTTTTAAGAGCTCTCGATATAAATTTTCTGTTCTCTCTAGTGTTTTGGAAATAGTAAAATTTTTTTCTACCCGAACTCTCCCCGCCTCTCCCATCTTTTTTGCGTTCAATTCGTCTTGTAGCAAATCTATAATAGCACTCGCTAAGGCATCGGAATCTTCAGGGGGAACCAGTATCCCTGTTTCTCCATTAACAACAAGCTCAGAAACACCCCCCACATCAGTTGCTATCACTGGCCTCTCTGCAGCCATTGCCTCTAATAGAGCATTAGGCATACCTTCCCAGAGTGAGGGAAGAATAAAAAGCCTTGCCATAGAAAGCATATTTTCTACATCACACCTTAAGCCGGTAAAGATAATCCGATCTGTTAGATCGAGCGATTCAGCTAAATTCTTTAGATTATTTTCCTCCTCACCCTCGCCAATAATAAGCAATTTTATCTCGGGAACTTCTTTCTGTACCTTTGAAATAGCATGAAAGAGATAGTAGTGTCCCTTCTGTTTTTGGAGTCTCCCTACAGTCATTAAAATCCTATCTTTCGCCTCTATATCAAAAGGTAACTTCACATTGTGTGTCTGCAAAGAATCGTAGTTTCCAACCTTAACTCCATTATAGATAACAGATATTTTCTCAACAGGAATCTTTGATTTTTGGACAATGTATCTTTTCACACTTTCTGATACCACTATATAGTGATCCACCATAAATGAGGTCATTCCTTCAAGATAGTGAAAATATCCTTTTTCCCCTCCCATCACCCTTATCGAGGAAATAATAACAGGGACACCTGTCAAAAAACCAGCTATTCGTGCCAAAATATTCGCCCTGAAAAGGAAAGAGTGGATAATCGTCGGCTTTAGCCTTCTCAAGTAAGAGAATAATTTAAGGAGCGCCCTTGTTGAAGTCAACCAGCCCATAACCCCCTCTCTATTTGCCATGTGAAGGCAATGGACTTCTATACCATGCTTCTCAAGTTCTCTTGCAATTTCTCCCTTTTCCTTCAGTGAGCAAATCGAAACACTATACTGAGTATAATCCAGACCTGTAACCGTATGATATAAAATCTTCTCTGCACCACCTACACCAGTGCTCGTAGTAATATATGCAATCTTTATTTTTGAGCGCATAGCAATTAAAAACGAGAGTATGATCAGAAATATAGATATAGAACTTCGAACAAGGAGTTATTTATTTCTACGATTGGGGTACGATGTCTGTATTTCTTTAAAGCCGAAATTCGAATTTCGAAATCCAAAACAAATCCAAATGACCAAAGCTCACATTACACACATGTTTGTTTTTCAATTTTGAAAATTAGACTTTCTAATTTGTTTCGTGCTTCGGATTTAGAATTTCGTATTTTAAATTTTACAATGCATGGCTTTATTCAAAAGACTGTTAATGACACATTCACCACATCTTTTGAATAATATAAATGCTCCCCTCCAACTTCACCAGATCATCTTACCAAATACCTACTGAATCATCACTCAGAAAAATAAGGTGACTTACTACTCTCATCAATAAACATCTTATGCCAAAGTTCTAAGAATAATAAAGCCCACATACGGTAACTATGATCATAGTGTCCCGAGACGTGTTCATCTAGTAACCTCTGGATAGATTCTCTCTTAAAATATCCTCTCTCAGTACCCCTCTTATCAAGTAATATATCGTAAGCCATCTCTTTCAAATCCCTCCTAAACCATACATCAAGGGGAACTCCAAATCCCATCTTTTTCCTCCGCAGTATCTCTTTAGACAGAATTTCAGAGAGGGTGTGCTTTAATAAATATTTGGTTTCAACACCTCTTAACTTAAGATCAGGTGGCAGAGAGGCTGCAAACTCCATAACCTTATGATCAAGGAAAGGAGACCTCGCCTCTAAAGAATGAGCCATACTCGCAATATCAACCTTCACCAATAAATCTTCAGGCAAATAAGACATTACATCAACAAAGAGAGTTTTATCAATAAACGCTTTACCGTCAGCCTTCTTATACCAGTTAACAGTTAAATCTACAGAGTCAATATCCTTTATGTGCTCTTTAAAAGAAGGGGTATAAAGATCATCCTTCATCTCGTTATCAAAAAAACATATCCATCGAACATAACGCCTCTCGGGAACCTCCGATATACCTCTCACAAATCTTTTGAGCTTCCTTAAAACGCTTCTTCTATTGGTACTCAAGGGGAGAAAATCTAATGCCTTCCTTATGATCCCCTCTCTAATGAAACGCGGAACACATCTATAGTAATCAGCCACTTTATCTGCAAGATAGCGCTCATATCCTGCAAAAGATTCATCGCCTCCATCTCCGTTGAGTGCCACAGTTACATACTCTCTGGTTATCTTGGACACATAGTAGGTAGGGATGGCTGAAGAGTCAGCAAAAGGTTCATTATAGTGCCAGATAAGCTTTGGCAAAACCTCAATGGCATCAGGTTTGACAATAAACTCATGGTGGTCTGTTTTATATTTCTTTGCGGTAATCCTCGCATATGCTAACTCATCATAATCCTCCTCCTCAAATCCAATGGAGAAGGTTTTTACAGGTTGATCCATCAGTTTACTCATCATAGCAACTACAAGGCTGGAATCAATTCCTCCACTCAGGAAAGCACCTAAAGGAACATCACTTCGTAATCTGATCCCGACCGCCTCTTGAAATATTTCCAGAAATCGCTCCCCATAATCTCTCACTGAGGGGAGTTGAAGTTTATTTTGATAGGATAGTCTCCAATACCTTTTCACTACTAGATTACCTCTCTCATAAATTAAAATGTGAGCGGGGGGAAGCTTTTTAATTCCTGCAAAACCGCTCAACGGACTGGGAATATATTGATAGGTGAGATAGTGATGGAGAGCACAATAGTCCACCTCTCTTCTAACCGAGGGATCGCTGAGAAGCGACTTTATCTCTGAAGCAAAAAGAAGACCTTCCCTATTATGACTATAGACCAGAGGCTTCTTGCCTGCACGATCTCTCGCAAGCAAAAGACGATGTTTATTTTCATCCCATATGGCAAAAGCAAACATTCCCCTGAGGTCATGTACACACTCTACCCCTCTTTCTTCATAGAGGTGGATTATGGTTTCAGTATCGGTATGGGATTTAAAAGTATGTCCCTTTCCCTGAAGCTTTTTCCTTAAATCTAAATAATTATAAATCTCACCATTAAAAACAATCCAGATGGATCCATCCTCATTTGACATAGGTTGGTGGCCAGCTGGGGTAAGATCAATGATGCTTAGTCTCCTGTGAGCTAATCCTACATTATCTTTTATATACACTCCTTCATCATCAGGTCCCCGATGAGCAAGGACAGAAGACATCTTCGTGATAAGCTCTTTATTGACCTTCCTATCTACTGCTTGATAAATTTTTCCGCAAATACCACACAAAGCCGTACCTTTCTTAAAGCATTTCCTGTACTATAAATCTATTTTATAGATCCGAATACCCTTGTGCCCTCTTTTAAATTCTTTTATGAGCTTGAACTCCTTTCCCATTGTGGAAAAGTATCTGTCAGTTACAATAATATACTCAAACCCCTTTTTGTGATAATACTCTGGTAAATATCCTATTGTTTCCGTATCTTGCCATAAACGGTAGCGTTGATAATCATCTTCTCTAAATCCAGCAGGACAATCAATCTGAACGATATTGTAGTAGATTTTCTGAGGAGACTCCAATTTCAATTTCAGATAATCAGCTTTTAACAAATTGTACTGTAATGCCCTTTGATACTGACGTCTTAGATTTTCAGGAGCGTTCTCTAGTTTTGGACCTGCATTACCTACATTATCTAATAGTATTTTTGAGTTAACACGTATGTGTTCTTCTATCCATTCTCTTGCCTCTACATTGATACTCTTTCGCGCATGTTCATAATCCCAATTCCCAATCAGATATAGTGGGTGCACGAGCACTATAAGAATAACTAAAGAAAGATATCTTCTTTCCATCCACGCAAGGCATTCCACGAATAAATGTGAGCCGAATAGAGCACACAATGGGAAAGAACATAAGATATATTTTGCCTCAACATATCTATGGAGAGATGCAAAGCAAAGGACAGCCAATGCCGTAAAGGAAAGCACCAGTATCTTCCTGTTAGTTGTGATGATGGATCGGACTAACCCTATGATGCAAAGGGCTCCCAGAGGTATACCCCAATAAACCTTCATGAATTCCCTTAGGTAAATCCATAAATTAAAACCGGAGAATGCATGAAGATTTTTCAATTGGGCAATCTCAGTCAACACAGCATCAAACTCAACATAGAAATAGGGGCAGGCAATGAAATGTCCTATAAAGATTGCACCAATTGCCAGCACCAATTTTTTGCAAAAAATCTTCTCTACTAAATTAAAATTACCCTCCTTTAGAAAATGTGCAGCAATAAGGGCTATGAGAGCTATCCCCCCATTAAATTTAGTTGCTACGGCAAGACCTATTGATAATCCTGCCACTACATATCTTAAAAGATGATCGTTATGAAGCAAAATGAGGCACTGATAAACAGCTAAAGTGAAAAAAAAGGTTAAGGGTATATCCACGGTGCAGTAGTGTGAGTGGACGACATGTTGAGAGCTGAACGCAAGAAATAAAGCAGCTAAGAGGCCAACTCCTTCATGCTTCACTCTTTTCCCTATTAGATAGGTTATACACAGCGTAGCGGTTCCAAAAACTGCAGACAGTCCTCGAGCTATGAGATAGAACACGGTGGGATCTTGGATGAAATAGATGGCAAATTGGTGTAGAGAAGAAAATCGGCCTAGCAAAAACCCTATAAGAAAATAGACACCATAAAAAATAAATAGGATATATTGAAAAAAAGAACCGTATTGGAATCTATGGGGATTAAAATCACCACTGCCAAATCGAACGGCATGGTTAACCACCTCAGTTTCATCACCATGATCTAAACCGGGGAGACCAAAAGAGATGCCCCATACACGGACTATTAAGGCAAGAAGTAAGATAAATAATAATAAGATTGGTCTTGTGGCCATGTTTTAAAATATTTTTTATAGAATTATTCTCTGCACACTCTGCAACCTCTGCGGTACACTGTTACTATTTTTCTGATGTTCTATCCTTGCAAGAGATGCAGAAAAAACTTTATAATCTTTTCAATCCACCTATGAAACTGCCATGCAGGAATGTAGCGAACTGTTATTTTACCATGTAACGACCTCACTATTTCTTCTACTACTTTCTCACTACCGCTCTTTCTCCCACTAAGAAACACGTCTAGTAATGTATGTGGTACATTAATAATGAGAGCGTTATTGCAAAGTAAATTTTTAACTTTCAGGAAGTAGAATTTTTCTCTTCTACTGTTCTCTCGTGCTACCACCAGATGTGGTATCTCTTTCTCTCCAATCCATACCGAAAATGACCTCCTATTTAAACTACCTTTCTTGACAGGATAGGATAGTTGAGATTCTAAAATGCTTAATGAAACAGTGTTCTCTTCAATGGATACTACGTTCCAATTACGAAGACCTCTTAGTGCTTCACATTTTTCTACGGGATGATATATCAAAAGCGAGCGAAAAACATAACCGACAAGTATTATCAACAAAATAAAAGAATTACTGTATAGTAGTACTCTAGTCCTTTTCTTTTCTAAATGTGATAGTTTACAAATTGAGGTTGCCCCCACAGCCATTATGATATAAAGATACGGGAGCATAGGAGCAAAGGAGCTACTCGCACCTGAAAAAAAGAGGGAAAACACCAGTGCATGAGCAAAACAAATCCCGATGAGAAAATAACTTTTCTGCCAGAATAAATGTCCATAGATCAAACCCAGGAAAGTAAAACACCAGAACACCCCTATTAGACAACTGTAAAGAAAAACTAAAAATTCATAGAATCCGCCTAGTCTGGGATTTTGTATAAATCTGTTGAGCCTGCTTTCTTCAAACCTCTCATTAAATAGTTTTACTGCACTACTATTAAATCTACTCTCCATAAGCTGTTTTGGATGATCCCGGCTTTTTGTACTCCAGTAAAGTTTAAACTTCTCTTTAAAAAATTGCACACACCAACCTGGATGTTCAAGGTCATAGATCAGTCCTGATAACAGGTAATTTTCTCTTTCCCTTGTCGAGGCTATAGGTGGGAAGTAACTTCCCTTCTGGAGAGGGTTATTACCAATAAAAAAATTTATTGGCCCATTGGAAGAAACCAACACAAATTTATCACAAATCAAATAATTTCTAACCGTCCAGCAAAACACAACGAGCAAAGAAAAAAGCAGCACTTTAAAAGCACTCCTCACACTCTCCCCTCTTATTCCTTTCACCACCAAAAACCATAAAAAAGCCATGGGGAAAAATACAAGCATCTCTGCTCTGGTTAATGCACTCAGTCCCAGAAAAAAACCTGCCAGAATAATATGCGTTCTCTCAGGAAATCTTAATGTCCTAAAAAAGTAAAGAATAAAGAAAGAAAATAAACAGGTAGCTAATGTGGTACCATAAAAAGTCCAGGAGTGGAAAATGAACGTCAAAGAGACTATAGAAACATATCCAGCAATACTACCTACACTATGACCAAAGTTTTCCTTTCCTATCCTATAGATATTGATACTAATGAGGGCAGAGAGGAGTATGGTAGCTACTCTAAGTAAAAAGTAATGTGGTTGCAAAAAGAACTGATTGATCAATCCTGCGAAGAGATACTGACCTGGAGGCATGTAACAGCTATTCTTGAAAATGTGATCCAAAAAAACAGCGTGTTCATACCCATCTCCCGTATTGTAACGCCAATCCAATCCCAGAAGATACCAGACCAAGAATAAACGTATCGATAAGGCAAGTAAAAAAATGCTTAAGATATGATACCTGGTGCCTTTGAAATACTCTTTGATGAAAGGATATCTAATCATTCAGTTACTTTTCCGAAAGATTTTGAGGCTATTTTTTTTGAATACCATAACTACTAAAAAAAGCAGGACACAAGGGATGAGAAATGGAATCATAAAATTATTAGCTATTTTTGGTAGGTAGTAAAATAAGAGTATTGTGTATGTGAGTTCAAATTTATTGTATCTTGGATTCGATTCATCAACCCATCTTATATATCTTATTTTCAAGGTGAGGAGGTCGAGTACACTACTAAAAGGATTGCTTAAAAAATCGTTTGAATTGATCAACTGGATATCATGAAAGAGATTAAAATACTCATTTGCAGGTGTGTCACAATGAACTTTTTCACTTTTACCATCATGTCTTTTTTCTACTCCCTCAAAATTTTTACTCTTCCACAAATTGTGCAGCTCTAAAGCAGATAAAGGCTCCCCATCCATTGTGAAATAACAATCAAAGAGGGGATCCATAAAAATCCATTTTCTATAATCATCAGACCATACCTCTGTGGCATAGTGCCCACTGCCTTCAACAGTCTCAAGGTGCACCATCCTTGCATTAAGCCCTACACTAATACAGGCGCTTGTGTAAGTTGCCGCATATGCATCACATATAAATCCAATAGTAGAATCACTCCACACTGCCTGCAAAATTCTTTGGGCATCCCAATGGGATTTCATGCGAGATTCCTTGTAAGGAATTTGCTCTCTAACCCACCTCTTTAAGGACATGTATTTCACCCATTGATTCTTAGAATCTGCAACTAGTGGCACGGTGTAGTGTCTCAACCACTCAATCTTAGGAGATTTGTAGGTTTCAAAATGGAAATCGTATTTTCCATCAATTATTGTACTACCTCCAGGAATTATTTTTAAATCATCATCCCCCTTAATAACTTTATATCCTGTAGCAGTCGTTTCCCCTCCAAGCTTATTTCGAGCTTTCAGTTCAACTGTATTCTCCCCTTCTCTAAGCCTCAACTCTATTTCAGTATCTTTTACTCTCATCCATTCCCACTAATCGTTGGTTCTGAAAAAATAGCTATCAAAATTGG
>Ga0209635_10003396_pt1 | contig 12388 bp, 21 predicted proteins | sample DeeMarSWOR230_32_FD_187463 | JGI IMG/M metagenome (GOLD analysis project Ga0209635, IMG submission 187463) | Marine sediment microbial communities from White Oak River estuary, North Carolina - WOR-2-30_32 (SPAdes) (version 2) | ecosystem: Environmental > Aquatic > Marine > Intertidal zone >...
TCCCTAGTTTCACTCCCAGGGCTTTCCTGGAGGCTGTGGAGAAAGAGAGGGGGAGCATTATCTTTGGAGTTCCTGCCATGTACAATACCCTGATTATGGTGCGTGACGAGATTTTGAGAAGATATGACCTGAGTTCACTGCGATCGGCTGTTGCCGCCGGGGCAAAGTCCTTCCCTGGACTAATGAAAGCGTTAGAGGACAAATTCGGTTTGTCCCTTTATGAGATATACGGTCTTACGGAAACTTCAGCCGTTTCCATAAACACCTTTAACAGCCATAAGTCGGGAACTATCGGCAAGCCGATTTGCGGCATTAAGATATTAGATGACAGCGGCAAGGAAGTTCCCCAGGGCGAAATAGGAGAGGCTGTGTTCAAGGCCCCGTGGGTGATGAAGGGATACTATAAAGCACCTGAAGTCACAGCTCAAGTACTTAAGGATGGCTGGTTTTATACAGGAGATTTAGTCAGGATGGATGAAGAAGGCTACCTGGAGTACATAGAGAAGAAATCGTTCATAATAGTCACGTCTTCTGGACTTAAGATCAGTCCATCAGAAGTTGAATTCGTGCTGCTGAGCCACCCCAGCGTAGCTGAGGCAGCTTGTGTAGGTATTGACAATGGTTGCGGGGGACAAATACCCACAGCTTTTATAGTGCTTAAAGAAGGGCGACATGCCACGGTAGAAGAACTGTCCGACCTTTGTTGCCAAAACCTGGCTGATTTTAAGCTCCCTAAGAGAATTGAATTTATAGACAACATACCTAGAACTAGCTTGGGGAAGGTAGATAGGCAGAGGCTCAAGGAAAGAGAGTTAACCCGGAACTAACTGAATGGGTATCTATTAGCCTTGTATATCTTCCTCTCAAAAACAATCTTAGCTGCCTTAGTTGACATCCTAATTACCTTGTGTTAAATTAGTAAGTTAGCGTCTACTAGAAGGTAAAAACGTAGAGAATTATAAAAGCCGGCTGGCTGAAGCCGAGCAGATTTTCCTAGAGTAGACCGGCATGTGACCAGACGGCTTTTTGATTGCCTAAAATAGGGGAATATAGGAATGCCAACAGTTAATCAACTTGTTCGTAAAGGACGGCAGAAGCTGGGAAAGAAGAGCGATGTCCCAGCATTGCATTACATCCGAAATACGATGAAAGGGGAGATTAGATGGGCTCAAGGATCGCCTCAAAAAAGGGGTGTATGCGTCTTGGTAAAGACTGTTACACCCAAGAAGCCCAATTCGGCATTGCGTAAAGTTGCCCGTGTTAGGCTGACTAATGGTATGGAAGTAACCGCTTATATTCCCGGTGAAGGACATAATTTGCAGGAACACTCGGTAGTCTTGATTCGTGGTGGCCGAGTTAAGGACGTTCCTGGAATTCGCTACCATATTATCCGTGGTACCCTGGATACTGAAGGAGTGGCTAATCGCAAGCAAGGTCGCAGCAGGTATGGGGCCAAGGCACAAAAATAGCAAGGATGTCAAATGCCAAGAGGAGCTAGAAAAGTAGTAAAAAGAATACCACCCCCCGATGCTAAATATAACAGCGTCACGGTGGCTAAATTTATTAATAGGCTTATGCTACGAGGGCAAAAAGCTACAGCCGAGCGCATTGTCTATAATGCTTTGCAACTCACTGCTCAGCAAGTGAATAGCGAGCCTGAAGAAGCCTTAGAGCGAGCGATTAGAAATGCTACGCCGCTTCTCATGGTTAAATCACGCCGTGTTGGTGGGGCTACCTATCAAGTTCCCATGGAGGTAGGGGAAGATCGGGGGCGCGCTCTTGCCATGAGGTGGCTCATTGCTTCAGCACGAGCTCGTAGTGGCAAATCTATGGAAGAAAAACTGGCAAGCGAGTTGGTGGATGCTGTCCATGGGCGGGGGGTAGCAATCAAGAAACGTGAGGATCTTCACAAAATGGCGGAGGCTAACAAAGCCTTTGCTCACTATCGCTGGTGAGAAGTCGTGTTAAAAGCAGTACTTGAAGTAAAGGATAAACTTATGTCGCGGACTTTCCCTTTGGAAAAAATACGGAATATAGGGATCATCGCTCATATAGATGCTGGCAAGACCACGGCTACGGAAATGATATTACATCACACAAGGCGTACTTACAAGGTCGGCAGCGTAGATGAGGGGACTGCAGTAATGGATTGGATGGAGCAGGAGAGAGAACGAGGTATTACCATTACTTCAGCGGCTACCGCATGTCACTGGCGCGAACATCGTATAAACATCATCGATACCCCTGGGCATGTAGATTTCACCGCTGAGGTGGAGCGTAGCCTCCGTGTATTAGATGGTGGTGTCGTGATTTTCGATGGTGTAGCTGGGGTGGAAGCTCAGTCAGAGGCTGTGTGGCGTCAGGCAGATAAATATGGCGTGGCCAGGATTTGCTTTATTAACAAAATGGACAGGATTGGCGCTGATTTTCATCACACGGTGACCATGATTAATGAAAGGTTGCGGAGCAAGGCGTTACCTATACAGATCCCAATAGGAAGTGAAAAGGACTTTCGAGGCATCATCGATCTTGTAGAAAACAAAGTCGTTGCTTTCCCGGTTGATTCTAATTCAGCTTCAATTGAGGAAGGTAGCGAGACTTTGCTGGCCAAGCATCGTCAAGAATTAATTGGAAACTTAGCTGAACTCGATGAGCAGATTATGCTGCTCTACCTTGATGGCCAAGATGTCTCCGCCTCTCAAATTAAGGCAGCTATAAGAAGGCTGACCATTTCTAACTGCATAGTGCCTGTCCTTTGTGGCAGTGCCTTGAGAGATAGAGGCATTCAGTTATTGCTTGACGCTATTGTAGATTACCTCCCCTCGCCGCTGGATGTTCCTCCAATCTCGGCTACGGATCCTGAAAGTGGAGAAAAAATCCTTCGTATGGCGAGTGATGATGAACCTTTTTCTGCGTTGGCGTTTAAAACGGTTTTTGACCCGTTTATGGGTAGACTGGTTTACTTGCGCGTGTACTCAGGGAGAGTAAAGGCCGGTGCGCAAGTCTTGAACTCCAGCATAGATAAGAAAGAGAGATTGGGAAAAATATATGTTATGCATGCTAATCACCGTGAGGAGATTGACCACACTGATACCGGAAGCATTGTAGCTAGTCTGGGACTTAAGATGACCTCGACGGGTGATACCCTTTGCGAGCACACACGGCCAGTGCTTCTTGAGGCCATACGGTTTGTTGAGCCGGTGCTTTCCATGGCTGTTGAACCCAAAAGTAAGGTTGACCAGGACAAGTTAGATGATTCTCTGGCTAAACTTACTATGGAGGACCCCACCTTCAAGGTTTACCATGACAAAGAAACAGGTCAAACTCTGATTTCGGGGATGGGTGAACTCCATCTCGAAGTGATAATGGAGCGTATATTTCGCGAATATGGTATAAGGGTCAATGCTGGTAAGCCTCAGGTCGCTTATAAGGAAACAATCACCATTCCTGTGGAGTCTGAAGGGAGATTTATCCGTCAATCCGGCGGCAAGGGACAATATGGACACGTTTGGCTTAGAATTGAGCCAGGTGAGCGTGGGAGCGGATTTGAGTTTCGTGACCAGATTCGAAGTGGAGCCATACCTAAGGGATTTACTCCTTCAGTAGAAGCCGGTGCCAAGTCAGCTTTGCAAAGCGGAGGATTAGCTGGTTACCCTGTAATAGATGTAAAGGTGACTTTGTATGATGGGAGTTTTCACGAGGTCGATTCTTCAGATGTGGCTTTCAGGATGGCAGCCTTCATGGCTATGAGGGATGGGATAGATAAAGCTAAACCTGTTATTCTCGAGCCAATTATGGAAGTGGAAATAACAACCCCCAATCAGTTCCTCGGGGACATCATTGGCGATTTAAACTCTCGGAGAGCTCATATCGAAGGCATTGAGAGTCGCGCCGAGTCCTCCACTATCCGTTGTCTTGTTCCTCTAGCGGAAACATTCGGTTTCGCTGGAGATTTGAGGTCGCTCAGTCAAGGGAGGGCGAGTTATACTATGTGCTTTCATCGCTATGAAGAATTGCCTCAGGATTTGGCTGAGCAAATTGCAACTAGAATGGGAAGAACCAGATGACCGAGCAACAGGTTCGCATCAAAATCAAAAGCTTTGATCATAGGTTGGCTGATCAGGCAGTAAGGCAAATAGTAGATGCAGTGGAGCGTACCGGGGCTATCGTGGTTGGCCCAGTACCTTTACCCACAGATATCGAAAAATTTTGTGTTATTCGTTCTCCTAACATCGATAAAGATTCCAGAGAACAGTTTGAAATCAGAACTCATAAGAGGTTAATCGATGTTTTGCAGCCAAGTTCCAAGACTATAGATGCCCTGAGTCAGCTTGACTTGGCATCTGGAGTGGAGATAGATATTAAGTTATAGTTAAAACCATGTTTCCAGGCATTATCGGTAAGAAAATAGGCATGACGCAACTGTTTCAGGAAAGCGGAGAGACGGTGGCAGTAACCGCTATTCAAGCCGGGCCTTCTGTGGTAACTCAGATAAAGAGCCGGGACAAGGATGGTTATGATGCTATCCAAGTGGGCTTTGTTGAGAACAAAGTGAAGCAATCTCAGCTTAGCTCTCCAGAGAAGGGTCATCTTCGAGGCTTAGAGAATGTTCGCTATCTTCGTGAATTCAGGACCGATGATATTAGCTCGGTCAAGTGTGGTGACAAAGTGGATGTCGGCTTTCTGAAGCATGGTGACTTGGTAAATGTCACTGGCCTTTCCAAGGGCAAAGGCTTTGCTGGCGTAGTTAAGCGGCATCATTTTGCCGGTGGGCCAAAGACCCATGGCCAAACTGACCGCCATCGCGCCCCTGGTTCAATTGGAGCTACCACTTTTCCCGGGCGGGTGCTTAAAGGGAAACGTATGGCAGGGCATATGGGAAATAGGGGAGTAACAGCGCGTAATCTCGAGGTAATTCAAGCTGACCCGGAGCGCAACTTGCTTTTGGTGAAGGGTGCAGTACCTGGAGCCAATGGGGGGCTGTTAGTAATTGAGAAAGTAAGGTAACAGGAAGTGAAAGTGCCAGTTTATAGCTTAAACGGTGAAGTTGTTGATCAAATAGAGCTTAGCCAAGCCATTTTTGCTCTTCCCTTTAATGAGGCGGTAGTTCATCAGGCAATGACCGGACAATTGGCTAGTAGACGCCAGGGTACTGCATCTGCCAAGACGAGGGGGGAAGTGATTGGGAGTACAAGAAAAGTTTATTCCCAAAAGCATACCGGCAGAGCGCGGAGGGGGGATATAAAATCACCCCTTCTCAGGGGGGGTGGGGTAGTTTTTGGCCCCAAGCCGCGCACCTATCGCCAATCGATGCCCAAAAAAATGAGGAAGTTAGCTTTGAAATGCCTCCTCTCCGCTAAAGTTAGAGAGGGCAATATAAAGCTGGTACAGGAACTTGATTTTAAGGGACCAAAGACAAAAGACATAATGAATGTTCTGTCCTCGCTCGGCATAGATTCCTCCACTTTAATTCTTACTGCGCAATCCGCACCCAATGTGGTTAAATCAGCGGCCAATTTGCCTGAAGTCAAAGTCCTACCTTCGGCTCTAATTAATGTATTGGATTTGCTTTCTTATGAAATGCTGGTAGCCACTGTACCGGCAATACACAACATTGAGCAAATTTGGGGTAAATAAATTGCATCTTTACGAAGTTTTGCGGCGTCCTTTAATTACAGAGAAGGCTACTTCACTTAAGGAGGAGGATAAATATGCCTTTGAGGTAGCAGGCAAGGCTACCAAGTCTCAGATTAAGGAGGCAGTGGAACAAGCTTTCAAGGTAGAGGTAAGCAAAGTCAATGTGATGACGGTACCCGGGAAGATAAGAAGGTTTGGCAGGAGACAAGTAACCAACTCACCCTGGAAAAAGGCAATAGTTACCTTGGTACCGGGACACAAAATTACTTTCTTTGAGGGTGTCTAATGGGCGCAGTCACTAAGTGGAGAAAAAAGAAGATGTCGAAGCACAGGCATAAGAAGCTTCTTAAGAAAACTCGCTGGCAAAGGACGCACAAATAAGGAGCGATTCGTGGGATTAAGAACTTATGATCCAACTTCTCCAGGCAGGAGATTTATGTCTGGCGCTACTTTTGAAGAGCTGACCAAAGTAGCTCCTGAGAAATCCTTGCTGGCGCCGCTGAAAAAGAAAGCAGGGCGTAATAGCCGAGGTGTTATAACTGTGCGTCACCGGGGTGGTGGCAGTAAGCGTAAACTTCGACTTATCGATTTTAAGAGGGATAAAATTAGCGTTCCAGGGAAAGTAGCTTCCATTGAATACGACCCTAATAGGTCAGCTCGCATTGCCCTAATTCATTATGCTGACGGAGAAAAGCGCTATATACTCGCCCCTTTGGGCATCAAGTTGGGTGATACCATACAGGCAGGCGAAGATGTTGATATAAAACTCGGGAATGCTCTGCCATTGGAGTCCATTCCTGTAGGAACGTTGGTGCATAATGTTGAGTTTGAGCCAGGCAAGGGGGGAAAGATTGTTCATAGCGCGGGAAGTTCTGCCCAAATTATAAACAAGGAAGGCCAATATGTTGTACTTAAACTCCCCTCGGGTGAACTGCGTAAATTTCACCACAGGTGCTGGGCTACTGTTGGTCAAATAGGCAATGTTGACCATGGGAATGTAAAATTAGGCAAAGCTGGTAGTAGGAGATGGTCAGGTTGGCGACCTTCAGTCAGGGGTTCTGCTATGACTCCCCGAGACCATCCACATGGGGGTGGTGAGGGCAGGGCTCCCCGAGGAATGCCTCCGAAAACACCCTGGGGAAAACCAGCTTTGGGGGCTAAGACACGTCGCCGTAAAACGTCGGATAAAATGATTCTTAAACGGAGGAAGCAAGATGTCACGGTCGCTTAGGAAAGGGCCTTTTTGTGATGCTAAACTGCTTAAAAAAATAGAAGCGCTTAGTGATTCAGGCGAGAAAACAGTGATAAAGACATGGTCCCGTGCCTCTACTATTTTGCCTCAAATGATAGGTCATACTATTGCAGTGCATAATGGCAGGAGGCATGTGCCTATTTTCATCACTGAGAATATGGTAGGGCATAAATTGGCAGAATTTGCACCTACCAGGACATATAGGGGTCATGTCACCAAAGCTAAAATAACTGAACAGGCGAGGAAAAAATAAGACGCGATGAAGGTAAGAGCTGTAGCTAAGGATGTTGGCATTTCGCCTCAGAAGGTGCGTTTAGTGATAAATATGATTAGAGGCAGAAAAGTCGACGAGGCTTTGGCTATCCTTAGCTTTTCGCCTACTCCCACAACCAAAGCCGTGGCTAAGGTAATAAAATCAGCAGTAGCCAATGCTGAAAGCAATTTTCAAATGTCGCCCGCTGAGCTTAGAATCGCTGATATATTTGCTGATAAAGGGCATACCTTGAAGAGATTCCGCCCTCAGTCGAGAGGGAGAGCAAGCCCCATCTTAAAACGGGCTAGCAATATTACAGTTTTCGTTACTGAAGAGGAGGAATAGTTTTGGGACAAAAAGTTCATCCTTGTGGTTTCAGGCTAGGCATCAATCGGGATTGGCGAGCTAGGTGGTATGCTGAGAAGAATTATACTCGGTTTTTGTTAGACGATATAAGGCTACGGAGGGTTGTGGAGCAAAAATGTTCTGGAGGAGCTGTTGCTCGGCTGGAAATTGAACGTCCGGGAGACGAGGTATATTTAACTCTTTACTCAGCTCGCCCTGGCATCTTGATTGGCCGAGGGGGACAAAATGTGGAAGCACTAAAATCGGAACTGGAGCAGGTCAGTGGGGATAAGATTAGATTGACTATTAGAGAGGTTGAACACCCTGAGCTTGAAGCTTTTTTGGTAGCTCAGAGCATAGCTGAACGGCTTGAAGAGAGAATCCCTTTCCGCCGAGCCATGAAGCAGGCGGCCTTCAGAACTTTGCAAGCTGGTGCTAAGGGAATAAAGATAACATGTGGTGGAAGGCTTGGTGGACTCGAAATTGCTAGGACTGAGACGATTCACCAAGGTCAAATGCCGTTGCATAAATTACGTGCCAATATTGATTACGGTCTTGCTGAAGCCCATACTATAATGGGGCGTATTGGGGTAAAAGTGTGGATTTATAAGGGCGATATTATACCTGAAGTGAAGGAGAAAAGTGCTACAGCCGAAAAGAGTGAAGTATCGGAAGGTACATAGAGGCAGGCTCAAGGGCAGCGCCCAGAGCGGGGATACCATTGTTTTTGGTGACTTTGGTATGAGGGCTGAGGAATCCGCTTGGGTAACAGCGCGACAAATCGAAGCAGCCCGTCGCGTATTTGTGCGCCATTTGCATCGGGGGGGTAAAGTATGGATACGAATTTTCCCTGACAAAGTTGTGACTAAGAAGCCTGCAGAGACAAGAATGGGTGGTGGGAAAGGCGCTCCGGACCACTGGGTAGCTGTAGTTAAGAGGGGCAGAATCCTGTTCGAATTAGCTGGCGTAAATGAGGATATGGCTTCGGAGGCAACCCATCTCGCCTCCTCCAAGCTTCCTATAGCTACTAGTTTTGTCACGAAGGAAAGGCAGAAAGTTGAAAGCTAGCGAAATTCGCACTCTCAGCAATGAAGAGCTATTAACGAAGCTCGAAGAAGCTCATGAGGAACTTTTTAACCTCCGTTTTCGCTTGGCCACTAGACAGTTGGGGAATCATCGGGAGATTCCTGAAGTAAAGAGAAGGATTGCTAAAATCAAGACTATTTTAAGGGAAAGGGAGCTTGGCATAGGATGAGTTATCTCGGGAAAAGAAAAGTTAGAGAAGGCTTGGTGGTGAGTGACAAAATGGATAAAACCGTGGTGGTAGCTGTGGAAACTAGGAAAGTCCATCCACTCTATAAGAAGGCTATCAGAGGTATCAAAAAATATAAGGCTCATGATGGAAATAACGCCTGTAAAATTGGAGACACAGTGAAGATTGTCGAGACTCGCCCTTTGTCCAAGGAGAAGAGCTGGCGGGTAACGGAGATAATTTCTAAGAAAGAAACGGTTGAAACCAAACCGAAGCGAAAGCGAAAGCAGAAATGATTCAGGCTTATACCAGACTCAAGATAGCTGATAATACCGGGGCTAGGCAGATTATGTGCATTAATGTGCCTATTGGGGCAAGAAAATATGCCCGGATAGGCGACATCATTGTAGCCACGGTGAAGCGAGCGGTGCCTCATGGAATGGTGAAGGAGGGCGAGGTAGTGCGAGCCGTAGTTGTACGTGTAGCTAAGCCTTATCGCCGCTCTGATGGCTCCTATATCAGATTTGATGAGAATGCCGCGGTCGTTCTTGGTGATAGAAATAATCCTAAGGGCAGTCGCATTTTTGGTCCTGTAGCTCGAGAACTTAGGGATAAAAACTTTGCCAAGATAATATCCTTGGCCCCGGAGGTTCTTTAGAATGAAAATCAGAAAAAACGATACTGTCATCGTAGTTAGTGGCAAGGACAGGGGAAAAAAGGGGAAAGTCCGCCGTGCCCTCCCCAATGAAGATAGAGTAATAGTGGAAGGACTCAATATGATTAAGCGCCACTCTCGAGCCCAGAGGGCTGCAAGACAAGCTGGCATAATTGAGCTTGAAGCTCCGATCCATGTATCCAACGTAATGTTATTGTGTGGTAAATGTGGCAAACCTACACGCGTCAGTTTCCGCTTTTTGGCCGATGGCAAAAGAGTGCGAGTTTGCAATTCATGTCAAGAGGTGATTGACTAGGGGGTTTGATTGTGAAATCTCGCTTGGAGGAAAAATATTTGACCGAAGTAACTCCCCAGCTTAAAGCTAGGCTTGGATATAATAACGTAATGCAACTACCTAAGTTAGAAAAGATTGTGCTTAGCATTGGTTTGGGCGAAGCAACGCAGGATGCTAAAGCTCTTGAAGCAACTGGGAAAGATCTAGCTACAATTTCAGGGCAACGTCCGGTGACCACACGGGCGAAAAAATCTATCTCCTCTTTTAAGCTGAGAGCTGGTATGCCTATTGGGATGATGGTGACGTTGCGAGGCAAACGGATGTACGATTTTTTTGACAAACTGGTTAATGTTGTTCTACCGCGGTTTCGAGATTTCCGCGGAGTATCGCAGGATTCGTTTGATGGTCGAGGAAATTATAGCCTGGGTATAAAAGAGCAGATAGTTTTCCCTGAGATTGATTACGATAAGGTAGATAAAATTCGCGGCCTTGAGGTAACCATTGTTACTACAGCCAAGAACGATGATGAAGGCAGGGATTTGCTAGAATTAATGGGCATGCCTTTTAGGAGAACTTAATATGGCGAAGTTATCTAAGATTGTCAGGTCAAAACGGCCACCAAAGTATAAGGTACAACAACGTAATCGTTGCCAATTATGTGGCAGGCCGCGTGCTTATATGCGCAAATTTGGCTTGTGCCGTATTTGTTTTCGAGAACTTGCTGTCACTGGTGTCATCCCTGGGATAAGAAAGTCAAGTTGGTGAAGGAGAAATGACAGTTACTGACCCCATCGCTGATATGTTAACCAGGATACGCAACGCTATCATGGCAGACCATGATTGTGTGCTTGTGCCTTCCTCTACAATGAAGCTTGCTATCATCAAAATACTTGAAGAAGAAGGTTTTATTGACCGTTATGAGGTGCTTAAAGGGAAACCGCAGACAATGATGAAAATCCACCTCAAGTACGAAGATGGCCAGCCTGCAATTTTAGGTTTGGAAAGAGTGAGCAAGCCGGGTCTGAGGGTCTATGCGGAAAGACGTGAAATCCCTCGTGTCTATGGGGGCTTGGGTATTGCCATTCTATCCACATCCAAAGGCATTATGACTGGCCAGGAGGCGTGGCGGCAGCATCTTGGCGGTGAGATTCTATGCTATGTATGGTAAATTAACCTAGGAGTTGTAAATTATGTCTCGTATTGGCTTGCTTCCCATTGCTATACCTCAGGGTACTGAGGTAAAGATCGATGGGAGTGAAGTTGTGGTGACAGGGAAAAAAGGAGAACTCCGACGCCGGTTTCACCCTGACATTTCTATCGTTTTGAAGGATGGGTGTCTGATTATAACCCGGCCTAGCGATAATAAGGTCCATCGTTCTTTACATGGGCTCACTCGCAGCCTTTTGGCAAATATGGTTACAGGGGTGAGTGAAGGTTTTGAAAAGGTCTTGGAAATAAATGGCGTAGGGTATAGAGCGCAGAAAACTGGCGACAAGCTGTTGCTCCAGGTAGGATACGCCAATACTGTGGAGTTCCCCCCCCCTCCTAGTATTAGTATCACCGTTGAGGGGACAAATCGCATTCACGTCACTGGTATTGATAAAGAAGTGGTTGGGGAAACGGCTGCTAAAATTCGGGCGATACGCCCTGCTGATTCCTATAAAGGGAAAGGCATTAAATACTTTGATGAGGAACTGCGTCTTAAACCTGGCAAATCGGGCAAAATAGGCAAGAAATAGTGGCTATAATGAACGGGAGAGATTCAAAAGCAGTCAAAAAGATACGACACAGACGGGTGAGGCAAAAAGTAACGGGAACAATATCACGTCCTCGTTTATGTGTCTTCCGTAGCTTGAATCATGTCAATGCCCAGCTTATTGATGATTCTAGTGGCCGGACTTTAGTCTCAATGAGCACTCTTGACTCTCAGGTGAGAAGCAAGACCGATGGAATGGGAAAAAGCAAGAAAGCCGGAATAGTGGGAACTTTGCTTGCGGAGAAAGCGTTAGATAAAGGGATCAAACAGGTGGTTTTTGACCGTGGTGGCTATAAATATCACGGTAGGGTTAAGGCTTTAGCCGAGGCTGCTAGGAAAGCTGGATTGGAGTTTTGAGAGTTAGCTTATGAAAGCAGTTACTAAAGTAAGAGGGAAGAGAGCCAAGATTGATACCTCAGAGCTGACCCTCGAAGAGAAGCTGTTAGGCATCGACCGTGTAACTAAAGTGGTCAAAGGTGGTAGACACCTTCGGTTCAGAGCTTTAGTGGTAGTTGGCGATGGCCAGGGGCATGTTGGATTTGGTTTAGCTAAAGCAGCAGCAGTTCCTGAAGCAGTTCGCAAAGCAGGTGCTATGGCTAGGAAGGGGTTGATTGAGGTGCCTATCAAGGACGGTACCATCCCTCATGAGATTCTAGCCAAGTTTGGTGCGTCCAAGATCTTACTAAAGCCGGCGGCACCTGGCACTGGCTTAATTGTCAGCAATACTACTCGCGCGGTGCTTGAATTGGCAGGCATAAAAGACGCCCTCGGCAAATCATTAGGTGGGCCAAGCAAAATCAACGTAGCTAAGGCGACGATGCTTGCCCTGGCTAACTTGAGGAAAACTGAGGAAGCGGCAATTCAAACCGATGTTGAAGCTCAGGAAGAAAAGGTAGATGAAACAGAATGAATTAAGCCCTCCTGTAGGTGCTAAGCACAAGAG
>Ga0209635_10003399_pt1 | contig 12382 bp, 9 predicted proteins | sample DeeMarSWOR230_32_FD_187463 | JGI IMG/M metagenome (GOLD analysis project Ga0209635, IMG submission 187463) | Marine sediment microbial communities from White Oak River estuary, North Carolina - WOR-2-30_32 (SPAdes) (version 2) | ecosystem: Environmental > Aquatic > Marine > Intertidal zone >...
GCAGAAATTCCTTTTCCTTCTAACGTATTGGCAGCTTCAATACAACGATGAACACCAACACCAACACTAACTAATGTAATATCATTTCCTTCTTTCATTTGATTTAGTTTACCTAGAGGAATTGGTTTCCATTCATCAGGTACTTCTCCTTCTAGTCCTTTTTCCGGAACATCAAAGAAAACTGTTGTTCTTCCACCACTCCCCATAAAATCTAACCAATAATCAGCCAGTAATTTATGTTCAAAATAAATTACTGGATTATTTTCATATATAGATGATAGCATCAAGCCACCAGCATCAGCCGGATTGGATGGAACAACAATATTTAGTCCTGGTATATGAGCTAGCCATCCCCATAGACTTTGTTCATGTTGTCCAGCATCACCATAACCACCTCCACATGCAGTTCTTATAACTAGAGGAACGTTCCATTTATTTCCAGAAAAATAAAGTATTTTTGCTGCATGGTTCAAGATGGCATCCATTGTTACACCAATAAAGTCTACTAACATTATTTCTACAATAGGACGTAATCCTGCCATTGCAGCTGTAACTGCAGCACCAACAAAAGCACTTTCACTTATAGGTGTAGGTATTACCCTCTTTTTACCAAAACGGGCGAAAAGATTTGGACGCAATCCATGTACATCTTCACCCAAAATAATAATATTTTCATCTTCTTCCATAGCTTTAACTATAGCGCTTTCAATTGCTTGGGCGAATCCTAGCCTAGGCATTTTTCATCCCTCTTTCAAAAATTTCTAATGCTTTATTAATTAATTGCTCTATTTCCCTTGCTACCTTTTCTTCTATTTGTTTAAGACGATTTGGGTCGCTTTTTAATTTTTTCTGAGTAATAACTATTGGATCTACTTTTTTCTTTGTTTGACCACCAATTTTCCGAAAAAGCAGAAGAATCTCATCTAAACCTTTACCTGGGTATTTCTTGAGAGGTTCGACAACTTCAGCTAATAAGTTCGGATTTCGCTGATATCTGAGTAGGGGATCTCCAAGAAAGTGCCCTTCTATGTGTACACAATATGCATGAATAAATTGAGGTCCACCGTTACTACGAATTTTTGAAATTGCTTCGTTTGCCACTTTCAAAACGGCTTCTATATCCTTCCCGTCAACTTCATATCCTTCAATGCCAAAACCTTTTGCTCTATCTATTAAATTTCCTCCTGTAACATCATTTGTAATCGTAGTAACCGCCCAATCATTATCTTTACAAACAAAGAGGACAGGTAAATTCCAAATAGAAGCTAAATTCATTGATTCAAGCATCATACCTTGATTTATTGCGCCTTCTCCAAAAAATGCAACCGCGATATTTTTTTGCTTTTTATATTTTAAAGCTAAAGCAAATCCTGTGGCTGCTGGTCCTGATGAACCTACTATGCCTGAAGAGGCGATTAGATGTTCTTTTGAAAATAGGTGCATGTGACCTCCTTGCCCAGCACACAGACCATCAGGATGACCTAAAAATTCTAATAATAATGAAATTGGATCAATTCCTCGCATTATAAATGGGGGTGTTCCACGATGATCAACTGCTATAGCATCTCCCTCCTCTAATTGTGAAATTATACCTGCTATAATTGCTTCTTCTCCAGTTCCAAGATGCATTTCACCTGAAATCTTTCCTTTTGCCCATAAGTTCTGTATAGCATTCTCAAAAAGGCGACTATACAACATATTTCGATAAAGTTGCCAAATTTCGATTTTATCCATAAGCTTCACAAAAATTCTTTTTTTTTTTAAATTTTTAAAACTATTTTTTCTTAAATTATTTTGTTTTTAAATTGGTTTCATGTTAAAAATCTAATTTATATATTCATTTATATTTCTCATATCAACTTTCTCTATATAATTATCTAATTTATTTTCCAATTCAGATTCCAATAAATAGGGTTTATGGCATTTCAAAATTTCTTTAACCTTTTTTTGAGCTTTAGCAATAATATCAAGTGCTCCTTTCTTGATCCAAGTATTTCTCGAATCTCTTTCACTGAGTGTTGGAATAAATAACTCTTTTTTAACATTTTTAGCAGTATGCTTTAATCCAAGAAATAGTAAGCCTTTTTTCTCCCCTAACACTACAGATTCAATTTCCTTTAATGCAATAGTTTGTTTATTTACTTGAATACCATTTAAACCTCGAGATACCATACCCGCTAACTCATTATCAATTACTAATAATTCTAAACTTGAGGCTAAACCACATTCATACGTACCGGCACATGTTATATAATTTATCCCAGCGTATGCTGCTGAAGATAATGTATTAAATCTTTCAAATCCATTTTGCATATCAAATATATTGGAATTCGTGATACATCCAGAGGCACGAGAAGGAATATTATAGAATTGTGCTAATTGTGCACATGCAATTGTAATAAGACTGGTTTCTACCGAACCCCAAGCAACACTTCCAGTTCGGGGATCAAGTGGAGTATTAACAGTACCATATAATACAGGAGTACCTGGATTAATCAATTGAGTTAATATTATAGAAGACAATACTTCTGCATTGGTTTGAGTTAACAAACCAGCGAGCGTTATAGGGGCATTTAAACCAGCACTAGCAGAGGGTGCAACGATCAAAGGTTGTTTATATTGAGCAAAAATATATAAACCACCAAGCAAAACTCTCGGTAAGGTAAGTGGACTGATAGGGTTAAAAAAACCTATTATTCTAGGATTTTTAATGAGCTTATCCTTACCATTAACTATTATAGAGAGTAATTCCATTAAATCATTAGACATAATTTTTCCTCTACACCCAATTCCGAATGGTTTTCGACTATTTTTCACCCATTCTTTAATTGCTTGACAATGTAAGGTGGCATAGGGAATATCTATTGGCCAAACATCTAAATGTGAACAAGAGATATAATCTAATGAGTTCACAATCTTTAAAAATTTTATAAAATCAGTTAATATCGCATCACGAGTTTTTATTGGATTTTTATGATTATAAATTTTAGTAGGAGCTCCTTGGGTCGCAAAATTTGTGGTTTTCGTAGTGATATTAACTTTATATTTTTCATCTGGACCATATAACGAAAAAGAATTGGGAACCTTTTTTAATTGATTCTGGATTAAGCTTTCTGGTATTTTTACATATTTTGTTTTATTATCAATTTCTGCACCATGCTCTACAAGAAGTAGACGAGCTTCCTCAGAATCTACATTTACTCCAATATTACTCAGTAAATCTATGGTTGAATCATGAATCATTATAATTTCATTATCATTCAAAACTCTTAATTTATCAAGTCTTATAATAAATCACTACTCAAATTGTATTTGTTTATAAATACTTCTAATTCTTAATGGAGAGAATATGAAAAAAAAGACTGTCATTTAATTCTTACTTTCGACGATTTATTATCCTTTCAATGAGTAAAACAATGATTACTATAAATGCGATTGGAGGGAATATTAGAAGAAATAATCTGAATATTAAAACCTCTGCTATGTTTTCTGCAAAAACAAACATTAATCCATCAATAAAAGTACTGATTAGGGAAAGGCATGTAAATATAAATAGAATATTATTCATTTTATTATCACTTAATTCCTGTAATCTTTCCTTACCTCTTTTATGTAAATATTCAAAAACATCTAATTTATTCATAAAAAATTCTTCCATCTGGGAATTCCTCCAACTTTCGATGGATTCAATATAGATAAAATGAGCAAATGGTGCTAGATTCTGTAAATAATTTGATTTATTTACAGAATACAATTCCATTTCCATTCTTAATTTATTTATCCATCTAACAGCTCTTCTTACACGTCGTTTTTGTAAACCTTGATAGGAAGCAAGCTGATTTAAACGTCTATATAAAATTTCATTAAAAATTTGAAGTGTACGCCATTCAATTTCTAAATATCTTAATATTTCTTTAGCATAATTAAATTCTTTATCATTTAATCCAGCCCATAAGCTATTTCCCCATCCGATATGGACAAAACCCTCCGTATCTTTAGCAAAGTTTATCCTGCCTTCAGGATGACTAACTTCGATAATTTTACCCATAATTTCATCTATATGTATATTTTCCTCAAATTGATTTTTGTTTTTTATAAGAACTATATGCCCCCATAATGGAATATCTGATTTCTGAGTACTAAATAATTCATTATAATTAAGTATTGGCTTTCCAATCTCTAATTCCTCAAAAATTTCCTTTGATATATTAAAAACATTCTTACCAATCGATTCGCTTTCTTTTAATAAATCTGGAAAGCGTAGGATTTTATCTAGTAAATCAGCCATTATCTGTTTAGGTTCTTTCTCCTTAATTTTTATGAAATCTTGTCTAAATTTTACATCTAGCTTACAATAAATCATTCCTATCCCATATTCATGAAAACTCATTGTTTCGAAAATAAATAATGGAGGAGTAGTGAAAATATCAATACCAATTATATCTAAGGGCATAGTATACTTTTTATTAACTTGAATTGTTACAATACTTTTATCTCTTTGAGTAGCGCCACTTCCTCCTGTACCTGTAAATAATAACTCATCAACTTCTCCTTGAATTATTTTTTCATCTTTTCTCGCCCAATTCTTGATACTTTCAGACCGATTAACTTCATCTTTAAACTTTTCAATTAAAATTTGATCTGGATAAATTTTATTTAATTTTAAATATAGCATTTTTCTTATTTTCTCATATTTTCCAATCAAAGTGGAATAATCAAATACCATTCTCGAATTGAAGGGAGTAATAACATAAAATACATTTTTTGAATTATCTATTTTTTCCATTCTTTATTCACAATCTTAAATTATATCAAAATTAATTACTAATAATTATAAATTTAATCAATAATATAATTTTGGAAAATAAAATTCACATAAGTGGAAAAATAATATTCTACAAACTAATCTTTATTTTAAAATAAAACGAATGGAAAAATTAAAGAATCAGAAAATATTTGATCTTATAAAATATTATAGAAGAAAAATAAAATAACTAGGAATTAAGATTATGAAATTAGTAAAACTTATTCTATTATGAAAGAATATTAAGTTTTATGTTTCAATCGAGAGAAATGTTTATATCTTTGCTTCTATTTTCTATTTTAAACCCCGGTATGAGATGACGGCCAATATTTGAGAATGTTAAAAAGTCAGAAAAAATCTATTTTTTAGCACTAATATTTTTGCTCATATTTCTAATAGCTTTTATTCCTGTATTATTCAATTATAAGCGGATATGGAGTATTGGATACTTTAAATTTGAAAAGAATTTTATTTCAGATTATTCCGAAGGAAGGGTAGGTATTGAAATTAAAATAAACTTTGACCAATATCAAGGTGCAAGATGTAGTGGAGTAGTGAATGTTCGAACAATTTCAAGCGGGAATGTGCAAGTTCATGGGATTACACACATTCGGTATGAAATCTTTGCAGAAAATGTAAGAGCAAGTAATGTAAATGACTATATTGACCCAGCTGTTCAAAGTTGGAGTCGTGCATTTATTATATCCGTCTATAAACATGATAATGTGACTTGTAAGGGTTTTGCTGAAGTTAATTTTAGTATAGGTGGTTTAGATCAAATTGGTCTTCTAAATTTCGAAATGGGTTATGTAGTTCCTATAAGTGTAGCTGATATATTCTATGTTTATGATCTACCGTTTATTTGGGTAGTTTTTTTCTATTTTATTTTTTTATTTGTAGTGTGTTATGTTGTATATAGAAAATACAGTTACATAAAATTTCACTACGGTTACACCGAGGAGATGAAAGAGAAAGACAAGATATTTTTTAAATATATCGAGGATGAAGCGAAAAGAGAAGAAAATAAGAAAGATTTGGATTGATTTTTTTTTTTAAAAAATTTAAAGTTTAACTAAATCTATTATCTTTGAGAAATTGATTGAGGAACCAGAGAAAATGGATGTGGAATTTTTGTATTAAAAAATTAGCCTTTTGCATACGTACCAATAGCATACAATAAATCTAAATTTTCAGAAATTTCTTTCCCATAAATCATCTTTACACTAGCTCGATTTTCTAGTTCAATTAAATTAATCGATTCAAAAATTCTTTTTGGTAAGTATTGATGTTTAGCAATAATTATATGATCAGCTCCTAAGACAATACTCTTATTAATTATCTGCAAAGCTACATCTAAGTTTGTTGCAATTAATGGTCCAAGTCGTTTATTGAAAAGTAGTCCATATCCTTCGTTTTCAATAGTTAAAATTTTAGCATTCAACTTAATTCTCAAGTTTAAATAATTACTTCTATCAAATCCCATTGCTTTCTTATCTAGCGCTAACACCCAATCTGGAATTGTATTTAAAATCTTAATCTCTTTATCTACAAATCCTAATTCATGAAATTGTATCGGTAATTGATATATCACTCCATAAAATCTTCTTTTAAAGCCAAATTTTTTATAGATGGGTTTTCCTAATTTAGAGGCATATAGAATCATTGTATCGCACTTCATTTTATTTGCAAATTCTAACAAATTACTAAAAATCTCTGTGCCTACTCCTTTTCCTCGGTATTCTTGCAATACAGCCATATATCCAAAACTACAAACTTTTTCAAATAAAAAAACCCCACCCACTCCAAAAATCTTTCCTTTCTCTTCAGCAATCAGAAATTTTCCAATTTTCCAATTTATTAAAGCTTTCCATATATTTTCTTCTTGTTTATTATTTTCTAGAGATACCCTACCAAAAGCAGAATATAATACCTTTATGCTTTTGGAAATTTCTTCATCAGTTGGTTCTCTAATATTATATTTTAACATATTGATTGTTTCAAACTATATTTCTTAAAAGAATAAAAATAAATAAACCATTTTTATATTAATATTTCAAAGATTTTTTTGTTTTCTATGCTTTACATTTTATTCTAATATTTTGAGGTTTTAAAACTGAGTTTTGACAGTGATCAATTAATGGAAAAGATAAAAACCATGGAAAAAGAAGAAGCTGTTGAAATGCTTCTTTCAATATTATCTACATCCAAAAATATGGAAGGTAAATTAAAAGCAGCTGAAATTTTAGGTTCTTATTGTGATATTAACAAAGATGATTTTCAAGAAATAAAAAATATTTTTACTAATGATCAGCACCCTCAATTGAGATTAAAATTAATTGAATTATTAACCATTTGGTATAAAATAGATGGAATTGACTTTTTAAAAGACCAATATAAAAATTGCAAAGATGGAACAGTCCGAAAACGCCTTATTGAAAAGGTAGGACAGGGAGATCTAAATGATTCAATACCATTTCTTATCGAAGCTTTAAATGATTCTGATTTTGAAGCAAAAAAGGAGGCTATAACTCTCCTCGGAAAAACTGATGCAAGTGAAGCAGTAAAACCATTAATTGATATGCTTCATTTCAGAAATGTTGAAATTTATAATTCTCTAATTGAAGCCATTGTAAAAATTGGAAAAAAGGGAAACTTACACTTAATTAATGAAAATGCAGATACAGAAGATCTTTATATTAAGAGAGAGATCCCCGTGATACTTGGAAAAATAAAAAGGAAGGAGAGTGAAAATATTTTAATTAAATTTTTAAGTGACAAAGATTCAATAATACGGAAAAATTCAGTAAAAGCATTAGAAAAAATAATTGAACTAAAGAATGTAAAACATATTCTAAAACTTTTAACAGACCACAATATTGAAGTAAGGAGAGAAGCAATTCGTGTTTTAGGAAATATTGGTAGTAAAAGACCAATTGTACCGTTACTAGAACTATTAAAAGAAAAAGATGCTAAAATAAGAAATCTTGCTAAAAACTCTCTTTATAAAATTTTTAAAAAGACTCAATCATTTGAACCTCTTTATGAGATTGCTAAAGGAAGAAATATTAATGCAAGACGAGAAGCAATAAAATTATTAGGTATGTTAAAAGATGTTAATGCTATTGACTTTTTGATATCTATCTTCAATAGTAAAGTAGCAAGCGTGAGAGGGGCTAGCTATCGATCTCTATTAAAAATTTTGGATAATAAAATTAATAATAAAATAGTTAATGCATTGTCAGACAAATCTTGGCAAATAAGGATGTTTTGTGTCAAAATTTTAGGTGAAATTGCCGATCCAAACACTATTGATAAAATATTTAACCAAATTGAAGATGAAAAAGGAAGCGTTAGAAAAGCAGCTGTAGCGGCATTGATCAAATTTGATGAGACAAAAGTTTTAAATTTTGCAAACAAAGTACTTAACAGTCCAAATTGGAAGACTCGTAGAGCTGCAGTTAAAATATTATTAAGAACTGGAAGTAAGGATTCATTAAACTCTCTAATTTCTTGTTTAAATGATGATGATGTATATATAAAAAGCTGGGCAGCTATGGCACTAGGAAAACTTAAAGATGTGGATTCTATTGAGCCTTTTATTCAATTATTAAAAGAAAATGATGATAAAATAAAAATATCTGCTGTAAAAGCCCTAGGGGAAATTGGGAATAAGGATGCCATTAAACCATTAATACAAGCGTTAGGAGTTGATAATTGGGACGTAAGAAAGGAAATTGAGAAAGCTCTAAATCATATTGATCCAGATTGGATGAATTTCTTGTAGAAACTTATATCGCTAAAATCAATGAATTATTTAAGCTTAATTGTTAGTTATTAATACAATTTAACTAAGCTTTTAATATATTCATGTAATTTACTTAAAATTAAATCAATATTAGATTCATTTTTCAAAATCAATATTAAAAATGTTTTAATGTCACATTCAAAAATAAAAATAGTTTTTTCAGCTAATTCAGTAATAATTTTATTAATTTTCCTATTACCCATTGTTTCACCAATACCTACAGCACTTTCTAAAACAGAAGCGCACATAGAAGTAAAATTTTCACTATCAAATTCATCTCCTATAATTTCTATTATTGCACCCCCATCTCTATAGGCAAAAATGATACCATCTAAATCTGCTTTCTGATTTAACTCTTCAAGTAGCTGATTAGCCTCATTAATCTTTCCTAAATCAGAATCATTCATATAATTCATTAACTAATATATTTTCAGTTTCTATAAATATGGATAATTAAATAAAACTATTGAATTATTATATTATACATGGATAAAGCGAATTCTTCGAAAAAAAATATTGAACTCATAAAAAATTCAAATGAAGAATTTATTGAAAATGAGCTGCGCCCGTTTTTAAGAATCCCTAGTAATACTCTTAATCATAAAGGTATCATGGAAGCGAAAAATTACCTTATATCTTATATCTCAAAATTCTCTGAAGAAATAAATGAATATACGGGTGAAATTAATCCCCTAATCATTGCAAGAGTTGAGGGAGAAATCAAAGATTCATTATTAATCTATATGATGTATGATACTCAACCAATTAGTCAAGAAAAAGAATGGATTAGCGAACCTTTTGCTGCAGAAATTAAGGTCTTACCTCCACCTCTCGATAAATTAGGAAATTGTATTATTGCAAGAGGTGCTTACAATTCAAAAACTCCATTGTTATGCTTTTTGAATATTATAAAAATTTTAAAAACAAATAAGATCCTTCCTATTTCTTTAGTACTTTTATTTGATGGGGATGAAGAAATGGGTTCGCCATCTTTATTAAAATTCCTTGAAAAAGAGACTAACAGAAAGTTATTCAGACAATGTGTAGATGCATACTATCCTTCAACAAAACAAGACCTTAATCAAAAATCTGTTTTAAAACTGGGTTACAAAGGAATTCTATCAGTAACCATAAAAATTTCATCAAAAAATAAAGAACCACACTCCGCTTTTAGCGGAATGATTCCTAATCCTGCCAGTGATTTAGTTTCATTGCTTAATATAATTTATTCTAACAATAAATTCCAAATTAATAGTTTGAAACGCCCATATGAACTTACAAATGAAGAAAAATCTCTTGTTGATACCCTTATAAAGGAGTTTAATATTGAAAAAATAAAGAAAAAGGCAGGAATAGAACAAACAACTGAAAAAGATCCAAATCAAGCATTTTTGGATTATTTATTTAATCCTACTTTCAATATATCAACCTTGAAATCCGGATTTTTAGGAGAAGGGACAAAGAATTATGTACCTAATCAAGCTTTATGCAATATAGATATTAGATTCGCCCATAATATTTCAACTGAAGAAATATTCAAAGAAATTAAAGAAAAAATTAACTTTTTTGCCAAAAGGACTAAATCTATAATTAAAATAACTAAAAATATAGGTTATGAAAGTTCACGAGTCAGAAAAGATTCCAGTTTAGTAAAAAGTCTCATTAAAAGTGCTAAGGATTTAGGAGTTTCGACTGAGATATGGCCACTAAGTGCTGCTGCTGCTCCTTTAAGTAAAATTCAAAAAGTATTAGGATTAAATTTCATTAGTGGAGGATTAGGTATTGGAGGATTTGCCCATGCTCCTAATGAATTCATTCAAAAGGATTCAATTTTGAATACAAGATTATCATATTATTATTTCTTGAAATTCTACTCTGAATTTTTTTATGAAAAATTAAATCTTGATTAAAATTACAATAATAGTGAAAAAATTGTTAAAAAATAATGAACTCGACATTAATAAAATAGAAATAAATCCATTACTTGAAAAACTTCGAGATTATCCTAAGGCTAAAAAACCTATAAATAATTTTTTTATAAGTTTTGATGGAACTAAAATTTTCTACCGTACGTGGAAACCTCTAAGTACAGTTAAAAAAATTATTATAGTATCCCATGGAATGGGAGGTCATGGAGAATTCTTTGTGCTTTTAGCAGACAGATTGATTGAACATGGAATTATGGTTATAGTTCCAGATTACAGAAATCATGGACATTCAGAAGGAAAGAAAGGAGATCTTAAAAAATTTCGATACATTTTAAAGGATTTATGTCATTTTATTAATTCTATAAGACAAATATATAAAAATACACCAATTTATTTATTCGGTGAAAGTATGGGAGGAACTGTCTGTGTAAATTTTGCCAAAGAGTTCACTGAAGTCTTTTTAAGTCTTTCAGGATTAATCTTATTTGCTCCTGGAATAAAAGTTAAATTTTCAAAGAAATCTTTATTAATATTAATTTCACTGATTTTTCCCTTATTATTACTTAGGATTTTTGCTCCTTCTAAAAAAATAATTTCAGCAAAAGGTAGAGAACAACTAGAAATAAAGAATCCTATACATCAACAATATGATCTCGAGGATTCACTTCATTTAGAAAAAATTTCATCAAGATATCTTTTACAACTGTTAAAATACATGCGTAAGACGGAAAAAATTGCTCCTCTTATTTCAATTCCTGTAATTATTTTCCAAGGTACTCAAGATAAGGGAATTTCTCCAGAAGGTGTTCAAGATTTTTTCGAACGATTAGCATCCAAAGATAAAAAACTTGAATTAATTGAAGGAGGATATCACACATTATTGACAGACCCCAATTTTCAGACTAAATGGAGTATATTAATTAACTGGTTGAATCAACATTAATTATTTAATTAAAATTCTTAAATAGTAAAAAATTCCCCTCATTTAATGTGTAAAAGTTAAAATTTTGTCTTGGAAAAGCTTTTTAGTAATCTATTTATCTATTATAAACAAATTTAAAAAACCAGAAAAATAAATTAAATTTTTAATCTATTATAAGATATTTATGAATATGGAAGAAGTATTCTTAAGGAGTAAAAGTACTACAAGAAAACTTTTAGTTTTTGGGTTACCAAATTTAGGAACATCTATTATCATGGGATTTGCAGATTTTGCATTATTTGCTCTCTATAAATTAGCATATGATATATCTCCATTTCTTGTTGGCCTTGCTTTAGGATTGGGTAAATTTACTATTGCTGCTTCTCAATTCTTTTTTGGGTGGATTAGTGATGCTAAATATACGAGGTGGGGAAGAAGAAAACCATATATAATAATTTTGAGTCCTTTATTAGGTTTATCTTTTATTTTTTTATTATTACCGGGCTTAATATTAGATCTTAGAGATCTAAATGCATTATTCATTTGGTTATTAGTCTGGTATCAAATTTTTAACATATGTTATGGTGTCACTTCACCATATAATGCTTGGATGGCTGAACAATTTAGAGTTAAAGACAGACCTAGAGCATCCCAATATCAACAATTTTTTGGTTTTTTAGGATATGCAATTATTACAGCTTTTTCAATGATAGTATTAACTGGTTTTGTTGATAACGTGAAAGATAACCCTGATATTATCCCACCAGACTTTTTTTATAGTGTATTAATATTTGGGATTATACCAATATTCTTGTTTTATTTAACCAGCTTTTTAATATCTAAAGAACCGCACTTTAAGATTGATTCAAAAATAATACAGAATCTAAAAACTATTCTAAAGAATAAGAATTTTTTATTGGCTA
>Ga0209635_10003400_pt1 | contig 12381 bp, 9 predicted proteins | sample DeeMarSWOR230_32_FD_187463 | JGI IMG/M metagenome (GOLD analysis project Ga0209635, IMG submission 187463) | Marine sediment microbial communities from White Oak River estuary, North Carolina - WOR-2-30_32 (SPAdes) (version 2) | ecosystem: Environmental > Aquatic > Marine > Intertidal zone >...
AAACCATCAGGAGCTCCCGCAAGAACAGCCTCTTTATATCATGTCGGTAGGAAAAAGTGAGTGCGTTGAGGTAGTCTAGAGGTAGCAATGATACGAAGAATACCGCCTCACCTTCTGGCGGTGCTCATGCTGGGCGCTGTTTCCCAGATCGGCCAGGTCCTGCTCTTGCGGGAGCTCCTGATGGTTTTTCACGGCAATGAACTTTCCATCGGGCTTATTCTGGCCGCCTGGTTGGCCTGGGTCGGGACAGGTAGCCGGCTGGGCGCCATTCTGGTTAACCGTGTTAATCGTCCCCTATTCCTTCTTATGCTCAGCGCTGCCGGTGTATTGCTGACGCTGCCGGCAACCATTCTACTCATTCGGGGACTGCGCGGATTCTTCGATGTTCTCCCCGGCGCTTATCTCGCCTTGCCTGATATTATCATCACATGCTTCCTGTTGATGGCGCCTGCCTGCCTGCTGCTCGGTGCGCAGTTTGTACTGCTGTCAAGGGTATGGCGCGAGAGCGACCAGGCAGAGGATACCTCCAGCGCTGGGAAAACCTATGCGGGCGAAGCGGTGGGCAATATGATCGGCGGTATCCTGTTTACGTTTCTCATGGTGCGTTATCTGAATTCGTTCCAATCGGGGGTTCTCGCTGCCGTGTTGATGCTCGCCATCATCATATTGATGACCCGAAAACTCGAAATGGGCGTAAGGCGTTTGTCGGTACGATTCTGCCTGGCGCTTCTGGGACTGCTGGCGTTTGCCGCCCTCGCCTTTCCCTTTCTGGAACACTTAGACGAACGGGCGTACAGGATCCAGTGGCGATATTTCGCACCGCAATACGAGCTCGTCGAGACACACCAGTCAAAGTACGGGGCCATTTCCATCGTGCAGCGCGAAGACCAGTACAGCTTTTTTCAAAGCGGACACCTGATTTTTACCACTGCCGGTCCTGAGACGGTGACTCCCGGGCTGGAAGAACAGGAGGCGGCGACGTTTGCCCATTTCTCGATGGTGCAACACGAGAAGCCCGAACGCATACTATTAATTGGCGGTGGGCTGCGCGGCACGCTCAGTGAGATTGCTAAACACCCGGTAGAGAGGATTGACTATATCGAGCTGGACAAGGTGCTGACCGAAGTGGCCCGGACGTATGCCTCCCCGGCGACACTTGAAGCGCTGGCCGACCCCCGGGTTCGCCTAATACACACGGACGGACGGCTTTTCGTAAAAGCAGCCGATGAGAAATATGACATGATAATCGTCGATGCCCCCGACCCCGCCACTGCCGTCCTGAACCGTTTCTACACTGAGGAATTCTTCCACGAGGCCGAAGCCCTTCTCAATCCCGACGGGGTATTTGTCATCGGTGCCACATCCACCTCGGACCTCAGGGGAAGCGCTATTGCCAACCGCAATGCAACCATCTACCACACCCTCGGCAGCGTCTTCTCACGCGTGCTCCCAGCAGGCGAACGATTCATGTTTTATTTTGCCACTAATGCGCCCGAGCAGGTCTCGGTGGACGTGCCTACCCTTCAGGAGCGATACCGCGAGCGGAATATCGAGACTGATGGTTTCTCACACCATCATTACCACACCTTGCTGCAGGAATCACAGCTCCAGCGGGTAAACTGGATAGTCCGCAATCATGGGCGCAGCCCTGGCGCTCACCTTGAAGGACCCGAGGCGGTGCCGCTTTTCCCCGGTACAATAGCCGAGCAGGAGCGTACGGAAAAATATTTGTCGCCAGTGGAGCGGCATTACTTCATCAATTCCGACTTCAAGCCCATCGGATACTATTATACCGTGATGTTCTGGGATGACCGGACGCACACGGGTCACATGGAAACATTTAAATGGTTGCTGCACGTCAAATCTTGGTGGGTGCTACCGCTGGTTTGCCTTCCCCTGCTGGCGGTGTTTGGGTTACGGATGACAGCACGCCACTTCGGGAAGAAGCCTGACACCAATTTTGCCGTTCTTTGCACCGTGTTCACCACCGGCCTCTCGACGATGGCACTGCAGATTGCCCTGCTGTTTTCTTTTCAAAGCATCTACGGTTTCGTGTACGAAATGGTGGGGCTGATTGTGGCTATATTCATGGGTGGACTGGCGCTGGGCACGCTCATCACACACCGATACGTGGCCGACAAAGCAAACCTGCGCACCCTAGCCGGTGTCCAGCTACTGATTGCACTTGTGGCCGGTCTGGTTGCCGTGGTACTCCCCAGGGCGGCGGCAGTGCCATCACCAGCGTTTGTGTTCCTACTGTTTTCGGCGCTTACCTTTGTGGCGGGGCTGATAAACGGTGTGGACTTCCCGCTCGCTGCGGCCTGCTGTATGGCCCTGAACCGGCGCGCGGAAACATCTGCCGGCACCGTTTACAGCGTCGAACTTTTTGGAGCATGTGCCGGCGCGGTCCTCGCTAGTGCGGTGGTGGCACCCATATTTGGAATTATTGCCTGCTGCCTTTTAGCCGGTATTGCCAACGGCACAGCTTTTGTCGTACTCTTGATATGCCGGAGGTCTTATGCCTGAGAAGAGCAAACCCGATAACGGATTTAGCAGGCGCGAGTTCCTGAAGGCCGGTGTCGGCGGCGTCGGTGCCCTGTGTCTTGCCGGCGTTTTTAGTTGCACCCAGGAACGAAGTGGACAAAAAATGCTATCATCGCAAACAGCGCAGAAGGGCTTTGTAAGGCCCATGCGCTCCCCATGGTTCAGCCAAATCGACAATGCCAGAGTTCGGTGCGAACTCTGCCCCAAACGGTGCGAATTAGCGGAGGGCGAAAGGGCCACATGCAGGGTACGCGTAAACCGGGACGGAGTGGGATACACTCTGGCATATGGTAATCCTGCCCTGATACAGGAAGACCCCGTCGAACGTAAGCCCTTCTTCCACGTGATGCCGGGTAGCCGCACGCTGTCGATTGCCACGGCCGGATGCAACCTCGAGTGCAAATTCTGCGAGACCTGGGATATAGCGCTGGTGGCCCCAGAGGAACTACATGCTTATGATATGCCACCGGAAGCGGTGGTAGCACACGCTCGGGCGACAAAAGTGCGTTCGATAAGCTATGCCTTTAGCGAGCCGGTGGTCTTCTACGAATATATGGCGGCTGTGGCTACCTTGGCTAAAGAAGTGGGACTGCTGAATCTGATACACACGGCTGGATATATCCAGCCGGAGCCCCTGAAAGAACTCAGCGGGAAACTGGATGCGGCCAATGTCGACCTGAAGAGCTTCGATCCGGTGTTTTACCGGGAGGTTGTCGGCGGAGAGCTGGAACCCGTGCTGGCAACCCTGAAACTGCTCAGGGACACCGGCGTCCATATCGAAATTACCAACTTAGTCATCCCCACGCTGAACGACGACATGGGAAAGATAGGCCAGATGTGTCAATGGATAGTAAACGAACTGGGAACGGGCGTGCCGGTTCATTTTGCCCGCTTTTATCCGTTGTACAAGCTTTCCAACCTGCCACAAACCCCTGTTTCCACGCTTGATAAGGCACGGCATATCGCCTTGGATGCGGGCCTAAAATTTGTCTATGTCGCCAGAGTAACCGGCCACGAAGGTGAGAATACCTTCTGCCCCGGCTGTGGGGAGACTGTCATCAAACGAGTTGGCTTCGTGATTGACGAGATACATCTGAAAAATGGCAAATGCAAGCACTGCGGCTCGGATATACCCGGCGTATGGACGTGACTCAGCTAATCCTGCGGCGGTGTATTTCGAGCTGCGACAGGGACCTCTCGTCAAGGTTGGTCAACCCGGCCTCTACGGCCCATTCCATCGCCTCCACAAATTCCTCGGAGGTGACGGCGCGGGCAATGCGCTCATATTCAAAGGCTCTGTGTTCAACCCGATACTGAGACATGATGTTTACGTATGTACCTGTCGACAGGTTCTCGGCCACCCAGTTGACAAACTCCCGGGTGCCGGCTATCCGGTTGGGCATAACCAAGTGGCGCACCATCAGCCCGCGTAGCGCAATGCCGCGCTCGTCGGTGACTAGGTCCCCAACCTGGTGATGCATCTCAATGATGGACTCCTGCGCCATTTCCGGATAGTTCGAAGCAGCGACAAAATTGTAGCGGGCTGCCTCAGCGCCATCCATAAATTTAAGGTCCGGCAGATAAATGTCGACGATGCCGTCCAGGAGTTTTATGTTCTCGACGCGCTCATAGCCGCTGGTGTTATAGCATAAGGGCAGGTGCAGTCCCTTCTTCAAGGCAATTCGTGTGGCGCTGATAATATTTGGCATGACATGTGTGGGCGTTACCACGTTAATGTTGTGACAGCCTATCCGCTGCAGGTCGAGCATCATGTCCGCCAAGTCTTCATCGCTTATCTCGCGGCCCCACCCCAGATGGGAAATGGGCCAGTTCTGGCAGAATACACAGCGAAGACTGCAGTTTGAAAAGAAGATAGTTCCAGAACCGGCCTGCCCCACGAGCGGCAATTCTTCGCCAAAATGCGGGTGATGGCTGTAGACCATCGCCTTCTCCGGGGCGCGGCAAAAACCTCGCTGCCCCTCACGGCGATTTATCCCACAACGGTTCGGGCAGAGTTCGCATTTTTCCAATATTCCATATGCCTGTTCGATCCGTTTTGCAAGTTTACCTTCCGTCTCCAGTTTTGCATAGGCGGGCTGCCACGGTTCTAAATCGTTTCGTGGTTCGTCAGCCCGTGTACAGGCTTTTAGCAACAGGGCCCAACCGGCAAGGCACATAGTTTTAATAAAATCCCTGCGTGTCATTGCCATTTGGAATACTCCCACATTACGGACGGCAACCTCCACTGATTGTCCTGTTCCGCAGGTTCGGGAAAGAAGACTTTCAATCGCAACAGGGCTTCCTGAATGTGCAAGTTCCGGTCAGCATCTTCAACGGCTCGCAACAAAATTAGCTATATACTACCATATACTGGCATAGCCATTTTGGTTATCTATCTCCCGGTGGGCCGTGAAGTAGTCGCCACTATCTATTACCACCTCATTGTTTCAAAATGACTATAAACCACTCAATAAGTGCTGTCAACAACCGCGTACAAACCTCGCTGAACAAAACGCTAGATTGTTGTCTAACACCATATATCTATTATCAGATCTCCATGATGGTGACATCAGGGTATACCAATTCCCGGTGCGGTGTACACCGGTCAATAGAAAAATAAGATAAGCAAGTAATTTGGTCTAATTAGTTTATTGACACTGAATGTATTGCGTGGTAAAATATCAAACTTTCAAAATATGAAAGGATATTTCAAAATCTATGGAAAATACTTCAAAAACCGTTATGAAGGCACTAGATATCTTGGAAATTTTCCTCAAGAATGATAGCGGGTTAAGTTTAACAGAAATATCCAAATTAACTGGACTCAATACGGCTACCACTTATAGATTATTATCAACTCTGTTAAAAAGAGGTTATTTGTCTCATCATCAGAATAAGGGGATGTACTCACTTGGTTTGAAAATGATTGACTATAACTTCGCCATTAGAAGAAGTTTAAAATTCATTGATTTTGCTTACCTATCCTTGAGTAAGCTCAGCAAAGAACAAAATGAATCGGCCTATTTAGCAGTAATGGATGGCGATGAGTCGCTTGTGATAGAAGAAGTCGGAATTGACGAAGAATTGCGTATCAATTCGCCTGTAGGTAAACGTCTGAAATTGCACTGTACGGCCTGTGGCAAAATACTAATGGCCTCATTGTCTAAAGAAGAAAGAGAGGCGTATTACAGCAGAAATACGCTCCAATCATTTACCAAATATACTATCACCGATATTTCTCAGCTTGAAAAGGAACTCGAGACTGTAAAAATGGAAGGTGTCGCTTTCGACAAAGAGGAATACAGAATGGGAATATGGGCCGCCGCAGCACCTATTCATAACGCGAATGGAAGTGTCATCGCTGCCGCAGGTATTCTGGTTCTCACCTCACATATCGATAGCGATAATACTCAAAAATATGTGAGAGCAATAAAGAGTTGTGCGGGCGAAATATCTCAAATAATAAGTCGAATTATGTAATATCTTCTCCCGGCGTGAAAATTTAATGAGCATATATAGGTTAGATATTACAACCTAAATACTGAAGGGAGCAGGAGTTTGACTAGAAATATAACCGGGAAAACAATCCGGGAACTCTCAAGGGATATTAATGTATGCTATGAAGCTGATGTTGTGGTAGTGGGAGGGGGCCCCGGGGGTCATTCGGCGGCTATTGCCGCCGCGCGAAATAGTGCTAAAACGGTGCTTCTGGAAAGGTACGGCCACCTGGGGGGCATGGCTACCGGGGGAATAGTCATTCAAATCCCTCATATGAGCGATGGTGGAAATAAACAGATAATCGCTGGCCTTAGCCTGGAATGGCTGGAAAGACTGGACGTCATCGGCGGGACACTTCGTCCCAGAATGGAGGACATTGGCTCTAACGACGAAAAGCTGGTATCCTACTGGCGGCGCTTTATGGGTAACGTTGTCAACGGCAAGATAGAGCATACCGCTTGGGTGGACCCCGAATTATTAAAATGTGTATTAAACGATATGGTGGAGGAAGCCGGAATAAAGTTATTTCTCCATTCCTGGGGCACTCAAGCCATTGTTGATAACGGAAAGGTTAAAGGTGTTGTCTTCGAGAGTAAATCGGGCAGACAGGCAGTATTCGGAGAGATAATCATTGACGGCACGGGAGATGGTGACCTCTTACCCTCAGCCGGGGCGGAGTTCGATGGTGCTATCGACCCTTCATCCCGGAGTTCAATGCTGGCTCTGGTTTTCCGGCTGGGGAACTGTGATTACCAGAAATTCTGTGATTTCAGGGAGGCTGAACCCGATAAATTTCAGGAACTGATGAAGGAGCTTGCCGATGTCGCCGGTACCCGTCTCTTACCGCTGCCATCACCCCGCAATGACGTTATGTGGGTGAATAACTGGATACCGGGCTTGGATTGCACTAATGTTGAGGACCTTACCAAGCTGGAGGTCGAAATGCGGAAGATAATGCTGCGGGGGCATGATTTTCTGAAGAAGAACGTCCCGACTTTCGAGAACAGCTTTATTCTCGACACGGCTTCACAAACCGGAACCAGGGGCAGCCGACGGCTGGTCGGCGAATATATTGTTACCAGAGAAGACCTCCAGTCCAGTAAAATGCATGATGACACCATAGCCGTGTTTCCACGCCTGGGTCCGCCGGTAGGCGGAGAAGTCAAGCATGTCTATATGCCCTATCGAGCACTGGTACCGATTGATACGGAGGGTCTGCTCGTAGCCGGACGCAGCTTCTCCTCGGATATAGTGGCCAACAATATGTCCAACCTTATCCCGCATTGTATTGCCATGGGACAGGCCGCCGGGACGGCGGCGGCGATGGCAGTAAAACAGGGGTTGAGTCCCCGGAAGGTTGACTACAGAGCATTACAAAAAAATCTGGTAGAACAGGGTGTCCCGCTGCCAGGTGTGTTATTAACTGAGGTCAAATAATGTGCGGTTGCCAGTTACAATTTTGACCCAAGGCCGCAGTAAGGAGGTGATGCACAAAAAGTTAATGATCATTACAAATTCTGATACGTATTACGATTTATGGATAAGAAGGGAGGTAAAAATCTATGAAAAAGGCATTATTAATCCTGGCGGCATTTGTGTTGCTATTCAGCCTCATGTTTTCGGCCTGTGCTGAACCGGAGGAACCAGCCCCGATGCCAGAAAAACCAGCCCCGGCACCAGAAAAACCAGCCCCGGCACCCCGACCCGATAAATATGGTGGCGTCCTGAAGGAGGTCTTAACCGTAGGACCAGCAACGCCTATTGGCTATCCGCCGGAAGCCGCTCCTGACGCACAGGCTGATGCCAGACCCGCCATTGAATCTCTGGTACGAATTCGGGATGGCGGAGTAGTCGAACCTTTGCTGGCGACAGCCTGGGAAATAACGCCGGACGGTAAGTCTATCACCGTTACCCTGAGGAAGGGAGTCAAGTTCCATGATGGTACCGACTTCAACGCCACGGCCGTCAAATGGAACCTCGATAACATGATAGAAGCCAAGAAGGCACCCGACTGGGAGTCGGTTGAAGTCATCGACGACTACACGGTTCGCATCAATATCACCGGCTACAGGAACACCATCCTGACCGGTCTGGGGATGGGAACCGCCATGATTATCTCACCAACGGCCGTCGAGAAAAACGGTCTGGATTGGGCGAGGTGGCACCCGGTCGGCACAGGTCCGTTCAAATTCGTGGAATACGAACGCGATGCCAGGTTGGTGTATGAAAAGAACGAAAATTACTGGAATGAGGGCCTGCCTTATCTGGATGGTGTGGAATTCATCGTTATTGCTGACGAGACGGTACGTAAGATAGCCTTCCAGAAGGGCGATATACACACACTGCGAGCTTCCGGCCTGACGGCTCAGGAGCTGCAGGATATGGGCTTTGACTATGTCACGCGGTCCGGTGGTACTTTCATGTTGGTTCCAGACAGCAAGAATGCCGAATCCCCTTTCGCCGACCGGAGGGTACGTCTGGCGGTATCACATGCCATTGACCGTGAATCGCTGGCGAAGGCTCTTGGGTACGGTTTTTCTCGCCCGGCATATCAGGTTTACCCCGGATTTACCGAGACAGCCATTCCCAACCTTGACATTCACGAGTATGATCCGGACGAAGCTAGACGCCTGCTGGCACTGGCCGGTTATACCGGAGGATTCAAGACCACAATACACGCCTTTATCCGGGTAGTGCCCAAAGATTACGTTTCGGCTATAGCTAACATGCTTGGCCAGGTGGGTATTGAAGTTACCCCTGACTTTCCCGAAGCTGGCAAATATTCTGAATACCGCTTTGGTGGCTGGAACAACGCCATGATGGCTCACGCGATGGCCTCCATGGAGAATATCAACTCTGGTTTCAGCTTCTACTTTGGGGGCATACAATTCCCCAGTGTCCAGAAACCCGACGGATGGCAGGAGGCATATGATGCCGCCCTTTCCTCGATTAATGTTGACCCAGTGAAAACACAAGCATTAGTCAAGCTTATGCACGACGACGTGATGATAATACCCTATATGGAAGAAACCGCGGTTGCTTTCATACGGGAAGGGGTTAATGACTCCGGTCACCTGAAAGATAGCCTGACCACTCTGATTGAGCTCGAAATTACCTGGCTTGACCCAGAACTACGCTAGATACGACTAAATAACAGGATTTATTACATAATCCGTCCCGGCGATAGTGGATTACACCCGTCGCCGGGACGGATAGGTCGGCTAAGGCAGACAGATTCTTCGACACCGGGGGAAATCCAGCACGCTTGGCGTTGGGTCTATGAAATAGGTTGAACAACTAGCTGTCGCTGTACAGCAAATCGAAATGCATTCTTTTCGTCGGTCGACATTGTCGCTATTTTTAGTTGACACATGCCCATATTAAACAATACCATACTCATATCATATATCTATGCAATTATGGACTAGGATCCTAACCGCATTGATAACAACCGTTGGATGGCGTTCATGGGGACATATATCGTTCGTCGAATATTACAGATGATACTCGTCCTGTTAATAGTCACAATAATCGTATTCCTAATGATAAGACTTTTACCTGGCGATCCTATTCTGATGTACTTGACTTCATCAGATTTAGAGGAGATCACACAGGAGCAAGTTGATGCCATTAGGCACGATCTGGGGCTAGATAGGCCCCTCTTTGTGCAGTATTTCGATTGGATAGGTAATGTGATTACCGGCGACCTCGGGAACTCCATTATACACCGCGGTAAGGTGGGGGACGATATAAAAAGGCGGCTGCCCATAACTCTTCACTTAGGTGGCCTGGCTTTTATTATCAGCATCGTTATTGGAATACCAATGGGTGTGATTGCGGCAGTAAGACGGGGCACATGGCTGGATAATATATTAACCAGTCTCGGTAATCTGGGAATAACGATTCCCGTTTTCTGGCTTGGTATATTGCTCATTTACGCCTTTGGTCTTAAACTGGATTGGCTTCCAGTCTTCGGATATACTTCACCATTCAAGGACTTCGCATTAAATACACAGCAGATTATTTTGCCCGTCTTTTGCCTGGCCGTTCCACCTATTGCATCGGCAGTACGCCTGACACGGTCCAGCATGCTTGAGGTCATGCGGCAGGATTATGTCCGAACTGCCTGGTCCAAAGGTTTAAGAGAGCGGGCTGTAATTATGAAACACGCCCTGAAAAACGGCCTCATTCCGGTTGTTACTTTAAAAGGTATGACCCTCGCTGCAATCGTGGGCGGTTCCGTACTCGTCGAGACCGTATTCAGTATTCCCGGCATGGGGAGGCTGGCGGTGGAGGGACTTTTTTCACAGGATTATGCTGTGGTTCAGGGTGTTATACTGGTGGCCAGTATAGTTGTTCTGGTCACCAACCTGTTGATAGACCTTTCCTACGGATGGCTTGACCCAAGGGTGCGGTATGGATAAGGAGAAAAGTACTGTGTCAGAAGAGGCTAAACAGAGCCTAGAATTTTCTGAAGCTCCACCGCGTGTTAACGCTCTTCGGCGCTTCCTTAAGGTATTTCTGGGCCGACCGGTGGTTGTTATAGGGGCATTTATCATCCTGGTGCTTCTGATACTCGCCATTATCCCTGGGTGGATAGCCCCTTATGACCCCAATAAACAGGACCTAAGCATTGTCCTGCTTCAGCCCAATGCCGAACATCTCCTGGGCACCGATGCCCTCGGCAGGGATCTACTAAGTCGTATCATCTTCGGTGCACGGACGGCAGTTATGGTCGGTGTCGTTGCTCTTGGTATCGCCGCTATAAGCGGCATGATACTGGGACTAATTGCTGGATATTTCGGTGGTATAACATACGCCATTATTATGAGGTTTATTGACGCGCTGATGGCTTTCCCGGTGATGCTGCTGGCTCTTGCCATCGCGGCTCTGCTCGGTGGAGGGCTTGTGAACGTGATGATAGCCATCGGCGTCGGCATGATGTCGGGATACGCCAGGGTTATGTGCGGTCAGGCTCTCTCTGTAAAGGAAAACGACTATGTTCTGGCAGCACGTAGTTCAGGAGCCAGTAACATACGCATCATGTTTCGTCATGTCCTGCCTAACTGTTTCCCACCAATGATAGTCCTGATGACCATGATGATTGGAATGACTATCCTGTTCGAAGCTGGTCTTAGCTTCCTTGGTATCGGCATAACGGAACCTACCGTTGCCTGGGGCAGCTTGGTTAATGATGGCTATAAATATCTGCTAACACATCCGCTGCTTTCTACAGCCCCTGGCGTGGCTATTATTGTCGTAGTTTATGCCTTCAACATGGTTGGTGATGGTTTGAGAGATGCTATCGACCCCAGGCTGCGGGGCACTTTTTAATTGGTATAGATTTAATGGATGCCATCCTAACCTGCTGCAAACGGTGACAGCACTTTCTATCTATGGCTGAAGTCAAACGCATTAGTTTTTTCACCCTCCCCACTCGGAGTTGGTGATAGTTAAGCTAGTTTTTATTAGGACACCCTATGACTTTTTGTTGGATGAGGCGAGGTTGAACATTCCCGAGGATTGTTGCGTAAATCTAAAGGTGAGGAGGTAAGGATTCTTAGAGTCTTTTTTCCATAAATAGCCAGACATGTCGAAGCTGCAGTGGTACTTCAGTTTCAGGGTACTCCTCTCTATCACAGAACCCCATGGAGCGATATAGATGTTGTGCAGTCGACATAAAAGCACCTGTTTCAAGGTAAATAGCAGAGAAACCGAATTCCTTACCTTTACTTAATAGAAGCTGTAACATTTTCTTCCCAAGTCCTTTACCTTGATATTCTGGTTTAACGTACATCCGTTTGATCTCTCCAATGCCTTCCTTTAGTTTGCGGAGAGCACCCATTCCGATAATCTTATCTTTTACCTGTATAAGGTAGAATACCCCATCTGATGAGACAGAGGACACAAATTCATCAACATTATTCTCTACGAAATCTCGCAAAGTTGTTCCTATCATAGAATAGACATCAATGTCATAATTTCTCTGTAACTCGCTTGCTGTCCAGTTAAAATACTCTTCAGACAAATTCACAAGAGTTGATCTGTGAATATTCGGATCAAAAGGAATGAAATTCCCCATTTGTTCCCTTCGGTATTATTTTGCCTCGCCTCCTATGCTGGCTCCATTTTACGTCAACAGTCCTATTGGGACAAGGCGGAAGGGAACTGAATCGGCAGAGTGAACAATCGTCAGAATTGTTACTCGTCATTGACTATATGGATAGATATCCTAATTGTTGTCAAGATACTTTAACAGATGAATAACAAGAGGAGTATTCACCTTCCGGCATGTCACGAATTGCATTGATGACCTCCTCCCTGATGCCCTTCTTCGTG
>Ga0209635_10003409_pt1 | contig 12376 bp, 7 predicted proteins | sample DeeMarSWOR230_32_FD_187463 | JGI IMG/M metagenome (GOLD analysis project Ga0209635, IMG submission 187463) | Marine sediment microbial communities from White Oak River estuary, North Carolina - WOR-2-30_32 (SPAdes) (version 2) | ecosystem: Environmental > Aquatic > Marine > Intertidal zone >...
CATCGATAAACTTTCGATATATTTCCCCTGCCTCTTCATATCGTTGTTCGGTTAACAGACCACAAGCCAGATGAAAATCAGAGAGGTCTACAGCGATTACATATAAATTAAGGGAAAAAATAAATACTGCGGAAATGACTGTTTTCACTTTTTATCTCCCCTATTCTCGAGTGATCATAGTATCTAAACGCTTTAAAAATCCGGTTAAGAGGTTTCCCATATATCATCACTTTACGGATTTAAATAAAAAAAGTAACCACCTGAGATGTAAAAGTTGTAAAATTCCGAAATATATTGTAGTGATAGTTATATGGATAAGGAATAAGGTATAAAAAGCCATAAAAAATACTAGGGTGAATTAAATCAGAATATATGATATGGATATAGGATTCAATCTTACAATAAATAATTATTTATGATTAAATGAAAATTAGAAATTGTCTTTTTTCTAAATAATACCATTACCGTCTCATGGTTTACCACTCACTATGTGCTTTTACTTTTCAGTGGATTTGAGCGGCTTATAAGAATTTTATTAAAATTATAACCTATGTAAAATAATTCTTCTGATATCATTTTTATTCAGCTTCACCGGATTATTTTTGTTACTGGTATCTGCCACAATTTTTTCCACACTGGCAGGAGTGATCCCATAGTCAGCTAATCTGGGAAGGTTTAATTTTTCAGTCCATTCTTCGATTTTTTTCACCAGCGCTATACAACATTGTTCAATGGTTTTACAACTATCACTGCAGAGCAAACGACCAATATCAGCATACTTTTTCAGCTGCGAGGAATTTTCCTTTTTATCTACCATAAGACGTTCAATATTAATTTGGGTTGCAATGCCAATCAGGGTACCACATACCACCCCGTGGGGAATATTATAAAATCCACCAATGGGAGAGGCGAGACCATGGACAATCCCTAAACCGGCATTTGCCAGAGTTATTCCGGACAGGAGTGAGGCATAACTCATGGCGGCTCTCTTTTGCAAATTATGGCTATCTGATGAGACGATTGGTATCAGGTTATCTTTTAAAGCTTCGATGCCACTGTAAGCCAGTGCGTCTGTCAAAGGAGTAGCTTTGGTAGAGACATATGATTCCAGCAATTGGGTGAAAGCATCCATACCGCAGGCAGCGGTGACCTCCGTCGGACAACTTAATGTTAATTCCGGATCAACCAGGGCTATATCCGGCATGAAATTATCATGACGTAAAGACTTCTTAAATCCCTGTGGTCCCACTTCACTCAATACCGCATTCTTGGTGGCTTCACTGCCGGTACCAGCAGTAGTGGGTACGGCAATAAAGGGAACCTTGCTTCCATCATGATCCTTATGCCCTACCTCTTCCAGATAATCTACCACAGATTCTTTCTTTCCTAACATTGCTGATACAGCCTTACCGGCATCCACTGCACTACCCCCACCGATGGCCAGCACCACTTCAATTGAGGTTCCCTGATATTTTTTTACCATGCTATCAATTATCGGGGGAGAAGGTTCCCCTATGATGGATTCATAATAAAACTTCACCTGATACTTAGCAAGTTCCTGATTTAACCAGTCTGCGTTGCCGGAATCCTGTAACGAGCTTGAACCGGTTATAATAAGCACGGTGGATCCATAACGTCGAATGATTTCCGCTAATAGATTGAATTTACCAATACCAAAGATAATCTGTGGTGTTCGGTTAAACTCGAAATCAAATTTCACCATTTATTCCTCTCCGTTGGACTGATGATAAGATGTTTGACTCCCTGGCGAGGTTCAGCCATCCACTCTGCCACCGTTTCTTTCCATCTCAGATAATGGGGAGTGTTTTTATGGGCAGCTGCTGCATTCTCAGACTCATAGGCTTCATAAAAAACGAATCTGGTTGGATCATCTGCCTTCTGCAATAAATCAAAACGTAGATTACCTGGTTCTTTTACAGAATGCTGATGATTCACCCGCGAGATTTCAATAAAATCATCAATATATTCTTTCTTTACATGAACATAAACGAAGGTGACCAGCATGATTTTTCTCCTTCATTGGATTATTTGTTATGATTTGATGATTAAAATATTATTTATTTGATTTAAATAAAATAATCAATAAAAAAATACGGTAAGCTAAAATAAATGTAAAGGAACCTCATTGCGAGGTAAAAAGAAATTGAACATCGATCACAGGATTTTTATGAATTTTCACTGAGTATGACTTGTTTAGGTACAATTTTTTTATTTTTATAATATTTTTTTGGTTCGTGCTTTAGCTCCGAAAATATTTATAGTAACATATTATTTATACTATAAATATGTCGCCTCTGCGAGGCTCATCTTGTCCCTATCAGAGATACTACATTTAAGCATTCCCCGAGCCTAGTATGGCCTGTCCTGGCTGACCGGAGAGCGAAATGTTCGTAGTAATCGGTTAATATACCATTAAACACGCTCCGGAGGAGCTGTATATTTATAGCAATGGTTGGATCCTCCAACTACTTCCTTCATCTATCCTACCTGACAGGCTAATACAGTATTGATCTGAAAGAACAAAAGTCTGTCATCCAGGCAATCAGGGATGGGAATGACAATTTGCATCAGCTTGCCAGTCGGGATGCCGGTAAAAAAACATAATCTTTTATCTAATTTCTTAGGTACTAATTTTTGTAATGAAACTTTTTTTATAAAGAGTTGTGTTAATCAGTAGACGCAGGATAATCGCTGTTTTTTTCTAATATCGAATTGAGTTGAGTTAATAAAAATCGTGCGGATAGCAAGTTTTTTATATTGGGGAGTTGACGGAGGTTGGAGATTTATCTCGCACTTGCTATCCGCAGACAAAAATAAGCGGGAACAGGTAAAATCCTATACCTTTTGTATGCTCATCCAATGAGCTCCCCGCTTGGATATATATTTTATAACTATATATAAATTGTTGTATTCATTTCACATAGCGTAGATACACATCACATATAAACCAATTCAGTTTTTTACCAGATCCTCCAAGCAGGGGTAAGAAAATGACAGTATTTTTTTGAAAGGGGGTATACAATTTATCTTACCTATTGAAATTTCTTTTTATTTTATTAATAATCCCTGCAACTCTTGACAATATCAAAATATTTCGTAAATTATAATGTTCTATTTGCAAGATATTTCTATCAGAGACGGCAGGAATATTTAACGGTATCAGTTTCTCATAAATTTGAATAGTACATTCCTACAAGCGTTCTATGTTATTCGTTCTGAACACTATGATTTCAGTATCAATCAAAGTGGTTTATTCATTTTTTAATCTTCACTAAACTTTTTGCAGATAATAATAGGTATGCATGCCATGTGCCCGTCAGGTGTTGCATTATGGTGTCATTCTCATCCCCCATAAAAACCAACAAGTGAAGAGCATTTTATTACCAAAATATATTAAAGGAAAAAGAGATGAAAACATTATATCTTGTTTTAATTGTTATATTTATCTTTAGCTGCTCTCAAAAAGCAGCTGAGATACCGATTACCACAACTTCCACGGAAGCTTTACAATTATTCATCGATGGTAGGGAAAATCTGGAAAATCTGAAAACTGCTGATGCGGCAGAACTGTTTGATAAGGCTATCCAGAAAGATCCCAACTTTGCCAAAGCATATATGTATCGTGCCTTTTCCGGAGGTGGCTATCAAATATTTCGGAAAAATTTGGATAAAGCTACCGAACTTATCGATCAGGTTTCTGATGGGGAAAAACATGAAATTCTTTATGCAAAGGCTGACGCCGATGGTAAAGGGACGCAACAAAAAGCTGAACTTGACACACTTCTGATGCTTTTTCCAGATGATAAAAGAGTTCACGGTTATGCTGGAAACTATTATTACTATGTAGCGCAGGATTATGATAAAGCACTGCAACATTATCAGAGAACTATTGGGATTGATCCAGCCTACCCGCCTGTTTATAACAGTATGGCTTATTTGTATATCGATATGAACAATTATGACGAAGCAGAAAAATCCTTTCAGAAATATATAGAGCTTATTCCCGATGAACCCAATCCCTATGACTCCTATGCTGAATTTTTATTAAGGCAAGGCAAACATGAGGAATCCATCCAGCAGTATCAAAAATCATATGAGGTAGATCCCTCTTTTTCCATAGCCTTATCGGGGATTGGAAATAATTATATTTTTATGGGTGACTTTGAAAAAGGTCGGGAATATTATCAGAAATACTTTGATCAGGCCAGAAATCTCAATCAAAAAATGGGGGCAATTTTCTTAAAAGCCGTTTCCTATGTTCATGAAGGTCAAACAGAAGGGGCTATCAAAAGTTTAGAGGAAAGGGCTGCCTTAGCTATAGAAAAAAAATCACCCAACTTTGTTACCAGCAGTTATGATAATGCAGTATTTGTGTTGGATGAAGCTGGAGCCCCGAAAGAGGCGGCTGAATATCTGGATAAATTAGACAATTTTATTGAAACAGCTTCCTTTAAAGAAGTTGATCGGAAGACTTTCAGGTATTATGCCATGGTAGATCGCTGTTACCATTACACTATGAATAATAATCTGGAAGAGGCCGATAGTATAGTAGTAAAGTGCAAACAGCTTGCTGAAGAAAGACAAAATCCGGAGGAAATACAGTATCTCAATCTTGTCCTGGGTATGCTGGAAGCCAAGAAGAAGAATTATGATCAGGCGCTGGAATATCTGGCAGGAGCGGACAAAGAAAGCCCCTATATCTGGTACTGGCAGGCGATTGTATTTGAGGAGAGCGGAAATATAGATAAAGCCCAAGATTTATATAGAAAGGTAGCCAACTGCACCAACAATGGGATGGGTCTTGCGGTTGTCAGAGGAAAGGCGAAGGAAAAATTGTGATATTATAATTTATATATGAGCCCCTCCCAAGAGGGGCTCTCTATTTTTGGTGTGAAAAAGAGCTCATTCATTCAAGAAAATTTTCGATTATCTCACGGAGTAAATGAGATATGGTTTTATCGATCATTCAATGAGTTCTCATTTTATTGGGATTTTCGTTATCCAAATCCCATTTAGAAGGATTTTCGATGATGTATTTTCTGATGCGATTTAATTCATTTTCATCACGAACAATGTGTTCATAATAATTGCGTTGCCAATGAAAATTTTTGAACCCATTCCCTCTACACCAATGGGTGATGGCAGATTTGAATACCCGTATGATTGAACTAATCGAATGGGGAATTATATGTTGATATCGGTGAATTTGATGATTGTTGGTGATGGGTAGGGGTTCAAAATTTTGAACCCCTACCTGGTTATGATTATTCAAAATTAATATGCCATGGATATGATTGGGCATAACCATATATTGGTCCAATTCAACATGATTAAAATGGTGTGGTATTTCCTTCCAATATTTATCGGAAATTCCACCAATACCGGATAATTTAATCTGACCTTTCTCTATTCTTCCCAAACAACATTGCCGGTCAGAGACACATAGAGTCACATAATAAACGCCGGGCTGGCTATAATCATATCCTTTCAAACGGATCGATCTTCGGTTATGCTTATCCGGATTATAGTTCATTCTTCTCCCGTTAGCTTAACTAATCTCTTTTTCGCATCAATTAACTCCGGCAAATCTTCGTCCGCATCCTTCCAGATATCCACACACCTTTCATACTGTTCGATTGCCTTGCTCGACCAGCCTTTCTCTTCGTACAGTTTTGCCAATCTGTAACGATAAACGGGATGAATAAGTAGTCGTCCCCTTTGGTTTGGATCCAGGCTAATTAACCGTTCGTATTCAGTAATTGCTTTGTTTATTTCACCATTTTTCATATAGACCCTTGCCATTACATCCCCGGGTAAAAATACATTATAAACAACCATGTTAAATCGTGACATAGCCGGTATTTCTAAAAGTTTAGTTTTTTCGCACACCGCGGTGACCTGTTCGAGGGAATCTTCTAGCAATAACTTCTCCACCTGGAGTATTTCATAATAAATGGTTATCAGATCTTTACTACCTGGGTTTATTGCAGGAAAAACGGCTTTCATATCCAGTAATTTGGACACTGTTGAATCGACTTGTCCTTCTTGCAACTCCATCATTCCCAGGTAGAAACTGTAAGCAGCAGTGTAATAGGGGATTTCCTTGGGGTTATGTTTTACACGAAAATCAAACCAGTTTTTAAAATATCTCTTGCTAAATTTAAATTCTCCTATATTATAATAAATGCATCCGTTTAGCCAGTCTATAATTGATTTGACAAACTCATTGTCTAACGCTTCTAGCATCTCCATTACCATGTTAAACTCTTCAAAGGCTAAATCCAGTCTATACAACCACTGATGATAAAATCCTTTCCACCACATTCCTTCTGTTCTTAGACCTGGTGATTGGGCAATAGCAATACATTGCTCAATCCACTTCAATGTCTCCTGGTAATCTTCCTTTAAAGCAAAGAGATATCCAATTTTGAGATAAGAAGTAAAGAAATCTGGTTTCACTTCCAATGCTTCCTGGTATTTCGCTAATGCCTCTTCAAGCATTCCCATCTTAAAGTAAAGATCACCCATGGAATCGAATGGATTTGCATCTCCCGGGGAAACAGCTGCATACTGTTTAAAATATTCGATGGCCTTTTCATAATTACCCAGATCAGTAAATAAGTAGGCAAGAAGATTGATGGCTTCTCCATAGTTAGGATCAAGTAAAAGTGTTTGGTTAAATTCTTGTATGGCTTCATTGTTCAGATTATTGTCTTTGTAGTAAGAGGCCAATTCATAGTGAACTCGTTTCTCTTTGGGATATTCATTTGCTATCTGTTTGAGAATATGAAATTCCTTTTCTGGATTTCGCTCTATCACACCGGCATAAGCTGCTTCTATATAAAGCCTTTCTTTATCTGTGGCCTTCTCTGAAAAAGTTTTGGCTTTCTCATAAGCTTTGTTTCTTGCTTTAAAATCCCAAACTTCACCATAGGTCTGGGCAAGGTACAGATAGGCTGTAGCAAAGGTGGAATCCAGGGTGACTGCCTTTTCGAGAAATTGCCGGGCATCCTCCCAGTAGAATTTTTCCCAGTCTTCTCTTCCTCTTAAGAAATAATTGTAGGCATCCATAGAGTTGGTGGTAACATCAACAATCCGTTGCGGAGTCTCTTCAATTTTGTGCTCAGATATACCCATACCCCGTGAGATATCTCTGCTCAATTCATCAATTTGTTTCTCTAAAATACTGTCCTCTCCCTTGCCCTTGGAATTGGCGCTCTTCAAAATTTGCTTGGTAGTTACATCTAAAACTTTTATATCCGTGGCAAATATGTTACCGGCTTTGGTGAAACTCCCCAAAACAATGGCATTTATTCCATCCATTCGGCACAGCTCAAATCCCAAATCCTTATCAATGATCTCCATGTCTTCCTTTCCAACTTGTTTGAGGAGATCATGCATTCGTTCCCAAGTAGCCACACGAAGGTATTTGGACTGCTCGAGATTAGTAATCAAGAGATTAGGGATGGCCTTTTGCAAATAGTCGTAAGCTTTGTCTCCGGTCTGATTTTCAAAGCTGATAACCGCGATCGGCTTCGGTTCCAGGACCAAAACCTCTTCAAAAAGAAGATCCCTGACCAAGAAAAATCCCAGAATGAAAACGGAAAAAGTTACAATAGGTATAATTATTTTTCTGAACCTTTTCTTCCAGTGAACTTCCAGCAAAATTTTGGGAGGCTCAGCCCTCACAGGTTTTTCCAACTTCTTTCTGACGATCTTCAATTCAATCATTATCTCATCAGCATGCTGGAAACGTTCATCGGGATTTTTTGCCAGAGCTTTTTTTACCACCCGTTCCAATTCAATCGGCACACCGGTTCGAAGGGCGGTTAGTGGCTCCGGATTCTCATTCATTATGGAGTAGACCACAGCCTGATCATAATCTCCTCTGAATGGTGATCGTCCAGTGATCATTTCATAAAGCACTACCCCAAGTGACCAGATATCGGTCCGGTGATCAACTTCCTCACTTTTGGTCTGTTCCGGTGACATGTAATTCACAGTGCCGAGGGTGGAACCTTCTTTGGTCAGAACAGTCCGCCCTGCCAGTTTAGCCAAGCCAAAATCCATGATCTTCACCTGTCCTTTGGATGTGAGCATGATGTTGGCCGGTTTAATATCTCGATGGGTAATTTTCTTCTCATGGGCAGCTTGCAAGCCTTCGGCAACCTGTATGGCAATATTTAGCGTTTCCTCCAATTTTAATGGCCCTGCTTCAATTTTCGCTTTCAGGCTTTGGCCTTCGACAAATTCCAATGCAATGAAAGATTTTCCCTCCACTTCCTCAATTTCGTAGATGGTACAAACGTTGGGATGATTCAAAGCTGCTGCTGCCTGCGCCTCGTGAACAAAGCGCCTTTTCTCCGCCTCGCTTGCCATGATGAATGATGGCAGAAATTTGAGGGCAACGATCCGCTTTAACTTAAGGTCTTCGGCTTTATAAACCACACCCATCCCGCCTTCCCCTAACTTCTCAAGTATCTTATAATGTGATATTGTTTGGCCGATCATGGCCGATCTCCTTACTTACCCTTGATTGTTTTATTCCAACTTCATTTTCTTGAGGAAGGCTTTGAATCGAGGTTCTAAGCGGACGATATCAAATTCGGGTGAAACCTTAATGAGGGGCAATAAGGGATCATGCTCCTCCATTGCTTTTTCCAAACATTCAAATGATTTATCGATGTCTCCAAGTACATAATACATAAGTACCAAAGTTGTCGATCGAATATATTCTTCCTTTGAGCGCTCTTCCAGGGCATGAAGGATTTTTTCTGCTTCATCTTTTTGACCCACCATGGCATAAGTATATCCCAGATATCCGAATGCCCAGGAAAAGCCACCGGTAAGCTCAATCGCCATTTCAAATTCAGGTATAGCTTCCCTATACATCCCTTTATTGGTGTACAAGATACCCAGATAGTAATGAGCAAGGCCAAAGTTCGGGTCCATTTCAATGGTTTTTTTGAGCTGTTCTTGAGCTTCATCATACCGGCGTGCCAGACGGAGACAGAAACCTAATTCAGCATTCATCCAAAGAGATAAAGGGTCTAGATCCACAGCTTTTTTTAGGGCAGGAGTGGCTTCCTCAAGGCGACCCATGAATCCCAAAAAGACAGCATATCCAAAATGAGCAAAGTCATAACCCGGATTGAGGGAAAGGGCCTTTTTGAATCCTTTTTCGGCTGCCGGCCAATTCCAGTCATAGAAAAGGGAAATCAGGGCCAAGACAGCATAGACTTGCGGAAGTGAACTGTCTATTTCCAGGGCTTTGTGGGCTGCAGCCTTGGCTTTTGGGAAGACTTCGTTCGGCCGGGTAAAACCGAGCCAACCCAGGCTGATGAAGATGGCGGCAAGATAGGCATGAGCCAGCGCATATGAGGGGTCAATCTCAAGAACCTGATGAACATACTGCATACCCTTTTTCAGTCCTTCTTTTGTCCTCTTGGCCCAGAAATACCTGGCTTTCAACAGCAGGTGATAGGCCTCTAAGTTATCCGTGTAACGCTTGACAATCTGCTCTTTCTCTTCTTTCAACAGATTGATCTTCAAGTTGTGTACTATGGCCAGCGAGATTTCCTCTTGAATGGCAAAAATATCTTCCATATCCCTGTCGAATTTATCCGACCAGATATGATATCCATCCTCCACATTGATAAGCTGAGCGGTGATACGCAATCTCTGGCCCGATTTCCTGACACTGCCCTCGAGCGCGGTATCAACATTTAGTTTCCTGCCAATCTCCCTAATATCCAAATCTCTTCCCTTGAATGAGAATGCGGAAGTCCTGGCCACAACCAACAAATCCTTTATTTGGGTAAGGGCGTTGATGAGTTCTTCAGTTATGCCTTCACAAAAATACTCCTGTTCCGCATCTGCACTCATGTTTTTGAATGGAAGGACAACAATGGATTTTTTTTGCTCCTTTGGATATGACACAATAACAATGACTCTCTTCAAATCATCCAGCACTTCTTGCATATTCTGATACCGCATCGCTGGAGATTTTTCAAGAGACCTGCTGATAATGCGTTCCAGATTTTGTGGAATATCTTTCCGCATTGAAGAAACTGATTTCGGTTCCTCATTCATCACAGCATACATCAGAGCGGCGTCGTAGTCCCCTTCATATGGCAATTGTCCGGTGAGCATTTCGAATAACACCACTCCTAAAGACCAGATGTCAGACCGTTGATCGATTTCTTGATTTTTGAATTGTTCCGGAGACATATACGCCGCCGTCCCCAGAGTCTTATCCCTCTTGGTAATCTTGGTGTGTGTCCCCAACCGGGCCAGTCCAAAGTCTAGGATCTTCACCTGACCCCTCGAGGTGAACATGATGTTCCCCGGCTTGATGTCCCGATGGACGATACCTTTTTCATGGACCCGGGCTATTCCCTGGGCAATCTGAATTGCAATGTCAATGGCCTTGCTAACTGATAAGGATGCAACACCCCCCTTATCCCCCCTCGAGGGAGGACCCAGGGGGGTGTTATCTAACATATCTCTGAGAGTCCGTCCTTCATAACAGGCCATAACGATGAACAACTGTCCATCTTCAGTTTCATTTATTTCATGGATATTACAAATATTGGGATGTTCAAGGGCAGCGGCCGCCTGTGCTTCCCGAATAAATCGCTCTTTGGCTTCTGGATCACGGGTAAGTACCGCCGGAAGAAATTTGAGGGCCACCGTGCGGTTGAGTTTGGTATCCCGTGCCCGGTATACCACACCCATCCCTCCCTCACCTAATTTCTCGATTATTTCATAATGTGATACCAATTTACCAATCATTTTGCACCTCACAGGTACAGACAAGAAACGTCGGGATTCTGAAATTTTCTTCCACACGCTGAAAAGCGGTCACGGGAAAATGTCGAACTTTGTAAACCACACTCATTCAGCCCTCACCGCGTTACTCAATGATTGAATAATGTGAAATAGATTTTTAAATCATCACGCTTATCTCATTTATTCTTCAGGTAACTATACAACCACTCTTCTTAACAATCATTTCCATAAAACCTATTTTCTTCCCAGTATCCGTTGAAATCTCGGATTCGTTCGCAGCGGTTCCCAAAGCGGATCGACCCGTAAGAGTTCGACAGATACATCCGATGGCACAGATAACCAGGTGTCCAGCTGATCGATCGCCTGGTCATATTTACCGCACCGCAGGTAGATCTCTGCCAGGTATCCAATAAGCGCAGGGCCTATAATAGCGTCTCTGGATATCGGGATCATCCGAACGGCTTCCTCCCCAATCCGGATGGCCTGGTCACAACGACGCAGCCCGGCATATGCCAGACCCAGACTGCTGCGGTACACCGCGACATAAGCTGATTGCGGATTTGAGCGAATGATCGATTCGAATTGAATCCGGGCAGAATCGTAGCGGACGATTGCCGATGGCTGATCTCCCAGGCCCTCATAGATAATAGCCCGGGAAAGGTGGGTACTCGCAACCACTGCGGGTTGTATGACTCGATACCGTTCTATCGGTCCGGACTCGAAAGCGTCGAATGACCTAGTAAATAGATCCGGCAAGAGACGGTAAGTGGTACCTGCATACCATCCGTTGATACCTTGAGTCAGGCCAATCTCTGCCACATTGGCGATTTCTATCTGCCGCGACATCTCGTGAAAGGTCTGGTTGGCTTTACTGATCTCTCCCTTTTTCATCAGGACTTGAATTTTCTGGAAATAGGTGTCAGCCAGGTCGGGTGAAAGCCGGATCGCGTGATCGGCATCCCGTTCGGCTTCATCGAAAAGACGGAGTAGGGATTTAGTGTAGCCGAGACCATCGGTATAAACATTGGCAGAGCGGGGTAACAGCTGGCGTGATTTTTCACCATAATTCAGGGCCTCCTGCCACCGTCCCAGACGTCTCAAAGTGAATCCAATAGCCTGCGCAGTCTCTCCACTAGGCCCCAGAGTTTCTGCCTTCTTAAAATGTTCGAGGGCCTTTTCAAATTCGCGCTGGGCGTAAGCAACGTATCCGAGCGCCAGATGAGTTTCAGGGAGATCGGGTGCCAGCTCCTGAACCAGCTTCGCTGCCTCTTTTTCGGGGATGAATTCTCCTGGCCGGTCAAAAACCCAGTATAAATTATGGTGTGCCATGGTCAAACCCGCCCAGGCTTCGGCAAATTGGGGATCCAGTGAGACCGCTTTCTGAAACAGGCTGACAGACATTTCAGCTTGCGAAATATCTACAACCCATAGATAATCCATCCCCCGCAAATAGTTGTCATACGCTTCCAGGTTTGCAGTAGGCTTTTTCTCGATGGCGCGCCGTTCAGGCTCCAGTAACGCTATATCTAACTGGCTTGCTACCCGCTCGGCGATATCCGATTGG
>Ga0209635_10003411_pt1 | contig 12374 bp, 13 predicted proteins | sample DeeMarSWOR230_32_FD_187463 | JGI IMG/M metagenome (GOLD analysis project Ga0209635, IMG submission 187463) | Marine sediment microbial communities from White Oak River estuary, North Carolina - WOR-2-30_32 (SPAdes) (version 2) | ecosystem: Environmental > Aquatic > Marine > Intertidal zone >...
AACTCTTTTTAGTAATATTACCAAAAAGAGTTATTGTTATAATGAATTAGATTCTACCCGGAAATATTGTGATGATTTAAATTTCTCCTCTATTTTTTATAGAAGGTGTAAAAGATATTGTTGAAGAAATGCTAATTCTCATCGACACATTGAAGATGTAACGTGTTTATGAAGCAAAGTAATTCATTATAACAATAACTGTAATTTTGACTCATCTCACTGTTAAACTTTGGAGGAATCGTAAGTACAGCGGTAATCGGTCATCTTTTAACCTTTAAGGTGTAACATTTCCTGATTACTTGGAACATGTGTCTCATACCTGCTTCTCTTTAACATTTTTGCCATATCAAAACATTTTGAACGCTCACCATGACAAATTATTATGCGGTCGGGTTTTGAACTAAGATTCCGGATGTACCTGAAGATCTGTTTTCTATCGCTGTGACCACTAAACCCCTCAATTGCATGTACCTGCATATTTTGCTTAACAACGTTTACTTTTCCATTCTCAATAATGCTGACCTCATTTATTCCATTTCTAACTCTTCTCCCAAGAGTGCCATCGATCTGATATGAAACAAAGACGATAGAGTTACTTTCATTTGGGGCGAATGACTTAAAGTATTCAATAGCTGGTCCACCTTCAAGCATACCTGAGGTTGCGAGCACAACACATGCTTCTTCATTAATTACGTTCTGTCTTTCACTTGAGTGTTTAATATTTACAAAGTAATCCGACTCAAAAGGATTAATGCCTTGATGAAAGATTTGATCTCGTATGCTTGCTGCAAGATATTCAGGGTAGGCTGTATGAATTGCAGTCGCCTCACTAATCATTCCGTCGATGAAGACTGGTGCTTCCATTAATGATTTTTCTCTCATATATTTGTCAATAACCATGAGTATCTCTTGGGCTCTACCTACTGCAGGCACAGGTATCAGCACTTTCCCTCTCTTATTTAATGTTTCATTTAAGACAGATACAAACCACTTCTCCACTTCTTTTCGAGGAGGCATCACGTCATTAAATGAGCCATACGTAGATTCTGTTATTAGAGTTTCAACTCTTGGAAAATTAGTGACTGCGGGCTCTAGAAGAGAGGTTGGACCATATTTATAATCTCCAGTATAAACAATATTGTAAAAACCCTCGCCAACATGTAAATGTAAAATTGCTGAACCTAATATGTGACCCGCATTGCTGAATGTCAATCGTATGTCTGGTGATACATCGGTGACAACTCCATAATTCTGAGTTATTGTGTGTAATGTAGTTGATCTTACATCTTTCTGGTCATACGCTGGAATAATTCCTTGTTTTTGTGCTACATCTAAGTAATCTAGTTGTAAGAGTGTAGTTAAACTAGCTGTTGGTTCTGTGCAATAAACGGGTCCATCGTAACCATACTTAAAGAGGAAAGGTAAGAATCCGCAATGGTCCAAATGGGCATGTGTAATAACGACTGCGTCGAGATCTTCTAACCTAAAGACGCTGAGATCTAATCTAGGGTATGTATCGATTGGTTTTTTTGAGCCTGGGTTTAACCCACAATCTAGTAGAACATTACTTTCTTTTGATTGTATTAAGATAGCTGAGCGACCTACTTCTTGAAATCCGCCCAAAGTGATTAATCTTACGGCGTCGTTTTCAACAACTTGAGATCTGAAAACCCTCTCACCAGTTGAGTGAAGAATTCTTTCTCGTTCTTTACTCTCTGAATGAATATAGTGACGTATACTTTGAATTATGTATGAAGTCAATGGGGGACTTCGTAATACTCTCGGTCTCCATCTTGTTGATTTAACGATTTCACGAAGCATATCTCCATTTTTTCCAATAACTATTCCTGGCTTTTTTGCTTCAATTATAACCTCTCCAATTGTTGGATCGAAGTTCACGCTTGTAATCTCAGCATCAGATGAAACATTCTCATAGATTAAACGTTCAGTTTCACTCTCTGATAATCTGACAGAAGGATCGGATCGAACTACTATTCTTTTTCTAATTAGTCTAACAATATCAGGAATTATATAGCTTTGTTCTACAAGTATCTCTGGGCGTTTAGTGTATATAGCTATCCTCGGTCCTTCGTACTCTATACGGCTTATCTCCACTTCTTTTGGAACATTCTCTAGGATTGCCTCTCTGATTGTGACATGTGAATTGTTACTCGAAGACAATGTTCATTTTCCCTACTAAGTAAAAATTAGATGGTTGCTTTCTCTTCCTCATTAAGCATTTTGAAACCATCTTTAGTTATTGAAGCAACATCCATGTTGTCACCTGACGCAATGTCTCTTTTCATTGCAGATGATACAGCCCTAACAACCAGTCTAATTCCTTCTTTAACTTCAATATCTTCTTGATACTCATCTTCAAGAACTCCATAAGCAATAGGTGACCCAGAGCCTGTGGAAACACATCTTTCCTCAATCAAACTACCGAGAGGGTCCAATACAATAATTTGTCCTCCCTGTTCATCTACACCTGCTACTAAAGCTTGTAATATTAATGGATAAGCCCTTGAATTATAAAGCAGATTTGCGGTCATTCTAGCAGCAGTTTTTACAGGCATGGGTCTACCCACATTTAATCTGTAAAGATTAGCGTTTGCCTTAAGTATTTCAACAACTGTTTGAGCATCTCCAACAACACCCGCAATTGTAACAGCTAAGTGATCATCTATTCTATAGATCTTCTTGCCTTGTTTATGAGCGACAAAATGACCCATTGTTACACGTGTGTCCGTCCCTAATACGACACCATCTTTACACACAATACCCACTGTCGTAGTCCCTTTGTAAAGCATATCTCTTGAATTATTTGGTTGCCTCGAAATCAATTGGTTCTCCTCCAATTTCCTTGGAGAAAAGCTACCTGAGAAACTAAGTTTTAAGGTAGAATAGGAAGCTAACCTATTGAAGTTACACAGGGAACTTAAAAGCCTTACTAGAAACTTACTTATTACATACATTCACATATTAAGAAGTGATTTAGCGTGTTTAATTCCTTTCATCGAATGCAATTACCACGTGAAGTTCTAATAGGAAATGGTGTACTCGATAAAGTTGGTGAAATTTATTCGGGTTTTGGATTTAAAACACCTGCTTTAATTTTATCCGGACCAAATACTATAAAGATAGCTGGTGAGGCGGTGTCAAACGCCCTCAAAGAACAAGGATTCGATTCTGATTCTTTTATTGTTGAGTCACCTACCATGGAAGTGGTCAACAATGTAAAAGAGGTAATCTTAGACTCTAATCCAGGAGTTGTTATAGGAGTAGGAGGTGGAAAAATTATTGATGTTGCTAAGCTTTCATCCATGCAGGAAAAACTATCTTTCATCAGTATTCCTACAGCAGCATCACATGACGGCATCGCCAGTTCACGAGCCTCACTCAAAGGCTTTGAAACCCCCTCTTCGATTGAAGCTTCAGCTCCCATAGCAATAATCGCAGACACCGATGTTCTTTCCCATGCTCCATATAGGCTAACTGCAAGTGGATGTGGAGATGTGATAGCAAAATATACTTCTGTGTTCGATTGGCGTCTTTCAAGTAGGGTTAGAGGAGAATATTATGGCGAATACGCTGCTAGTTTAGCTCTTATGAGCGCTAAACTTGTGATGAGAAATGTAGATCTCATAGTTAGCAAAAGTGTTGAAGGTATTCGTATTCTTATGGAAGCTTTAATTAGCTGCGGTGTAGCAATGAGCATCGCTGGAAGCAGCAGGCCTTGTAGTGGTTCAGAACATTTGTTCAGCCATGCTTTAGACGTAGTCGCTCCAAACAGTGCGCTTCATGGTGAGCAATGTGGTGTTGGTTCTATACTGATGGCTTATATTCAAGGTCAAAGGTGGAGAAGAATACGAGACAAGCTAAAAACTGTGGGTGCTCCAATAAATGCTGAAGAACTTGGAGTGGATCCAGACAATATAATTCAAGCTCTTACTGAAGCACACGCTATTAGAAAAGATCGGTTCACAATTTTAGGATCTGAAGGTTTAACAAGGAGGGCTGCTGAGAGAACTGCCAAGGCCACTGGAGTTATTTGAAGGTCAAGTTTATGAATAATTCTAATAAGCGAATAATAACTCTTGTAGGTTCAAAGCAAGCTAAATTAGGCTTTACTTTTATCCATGAAGGTCCTGCTAAAGTTTGTATTAAATGTAGTTATAATGATGCGTGTGTAAATAATCTAAAACTTGGATGGGTCTATAGGGTCGTAAGTTTAAGAGATAACCTGTTACCTTGTGAACTTCATGAAGAAAAGGCTAGAGTTGTTGAGGTTCAACAAGCAGAGATTAAAAGCGCTATTGAATCCAGATTGGCTATTCCTAGCAGTATCATACGTTTTAATCCACAAGATTGTGAGAATGATGAGTGCCCCAATTTCACCTTGTGTGTCCCTCCTTTTCTTAAAGAAGGCGACAGATGTAAAATAGTCGATGTAAAGAATTCTATTGATTGTCCTCTTTCTCAGCCTCTTGTTTTGGCTCTTCTTCTAAGGGTTTAGCTTCACTTTCTGTTTTTCTGAATTCTTCTACAAACGAAATAACATCGATCTTATCAAAAAACTTCTGGATATCACTAGCAAGTCCTCTTTTTGCATACTGTAATCCCTGAGCATAATAGATCTCTTCTGGCAACTTGAATTCCACCATCGTATTTTTGAAATTTATTTCCAACTTCTTTACATCAACAGTAGGCATTCTTCTGTGAACGAGTGACAACGTTTTTTCTTTTCTTCTCGTTATTCTTTTTTTAACTGTCAAGTCGTATACCAGTGTTCTTCCTGCAAGCGGGGGATTGAAATCGACTTGGACCCTTCCCGCTCCAACGGTACGAATAAATCCAACTCGCCCGTCAACTTCAACTCTTGCGCCTGGAACAATTGGACCTTGATGATTTCGGAACCGTCTTAATGCCATCAACCTTACCTTTGACGGATCTCGAAGACCAAAACCATCCTGCGGTAAGACTTCTATGGTCTTCGAATCATTTACATTCATACCAATGATGGCATCATCTAAACTTCTTAATACCCATCTCTCACCAACAACAACTAATAGCGGTTCAAACTTTGAGTCTTCCTTTTGCAATCCTGATTTTACAGCTTCTTCCTCTATCGTTGTATCGAAAACTTCATCGGTTTCTTTAACCTTAGCCACGAAGTCGATGAGGACAAAGTCCCCCTTCATAATAGGCAAATATTAACCCTCGGAAAATACCGTAATAAATGAAAAGCATTTAAACCTTCTTCAATCTAATACAGAAAGCTCCACAATAACTTGATTTCCTTTAATTTCAGCTAGAGCACAATAACCATTAAAAGCAGGTCCAGGATTAACGACGATAGAATCACTTACTTTATCGATACCACGTCCTTCATGCACGTGTCCACATGTTACGATTATTGGTTTCCTACTTAAAATAAACTCTCTCAGTGCATTGCTACCTACATGATCACCTGAGTATATTCTGTCTAATTTAGTATTAAATGGAGGATCATGTGAAACAACGATGACTCTCTCATCACTAATTGCCATTGAGGCTTTATTGAGGTGTTTTACTATTTGTTCTTCAGCGTATTCTATTCGAGTTCGGAAGGGGGTCTTCAAAGATCCGCCACTCCCAATGAAAATGAAACCATTAATATCTACGCGTCTAGAATGAAGGTTTTCAGCATTTCCGCTCTTTTCAATCTTGCTTAGTGTGATTGGGTCGCAATTTCCGTGGACAAATAATACCTTGCTAGCGTAAGAAAGTTCTTTTAATATGCTCTCAGCTATCTGCATTGTACCAAAGTGTGTTATGTCTCCACAAACTAATAGAACCTCCACATGTTCTTTTAGTGCTTTATCCCTCACTCTAGCAACTGCTGAATTATTGCCGTGAATATCACTCACGATTAGAATTCTCAATTTAGACTATAGTGCTCCTAAGAAATGCTCTTAAATAATCGTCCTTCACATGTTGTCTGTTACTTTTAGTCTTTGAATACGATCAACCCCATCTATATCCAAGATAAAATTTGTAACCAATGTAGGCAGAAGTTCCTGCCATTCTTCTCCGTTAAGTATTCGACGTCTTATCTCAGTCGCAGAATACTTTTCTCTTTCGTATAGAGGGATCTCTTTTACCTCAATTTTAGCCTCTTCGAATAATCTTTTTGTTAATGGATCATTTGAATAAACTCTTACAAATCTTGGAATCATAGATACAACTAACGAGACCCAAACTGCATGGTTTTCCACGTCTGGAATTGGTACAACAAGATATTTTGAATGTTCAATATTATTTTCCATCAGGGCTAGTCTAATCATGGAGATTCTCTCCCCACATGTAAATGGATTTTTAAAAGTGTGGCTATGTTGTGAACTGCCCACAATAATTACAAGTTCATCAACCTCTCTTAATATGTATTTTATAGCGTGACAATGCCCGATATGAATGGGTTGAAATCTACCAACATATACGCCTCTAAAAACCAAATTTTTCACCAGCACGTGAGTTTTAAAGTGCTTTATGATTTTTATGGATTTACTTTTTTTAATAGACTTTAATCCGAATATTTTCAATAATTCCACTTATATCTCGCAACAATTCAAGATTTAATATCTCGCGTCATTATCTTTATAACCTTTCATTATTTTTTGAGATAATTGTTTTATTACATGAACTATTAGCGCGCGCAATTTTAATTTTTGAACAGTCATAGTTAGCTGTTCAGAAACCCTTTATCTTCATTGTAAATATTGTTTTGAGAAAACGCCAAGTATCTCTAATCGTGTTCATTTTCGATTTCTCAACTCCATATAAAGTCTCGATAGGGACTTCGTCTATTATTAATGACGCTTTACCCAGTCTTATTATTGACTCAGTCTCTCCCTCATAACCCCTGGATGATATATCGAGGTCTATTAACGCTCCTCTTTTATATGCTCGGTACCCGCATTGGGAGTCAGAGATATTCAGCGAAAATAAAGAATTTATCATTTTTGTTGTTACATAATTAGATATTTTTCGTGTTAACGGCATTTTTCCTCTGTATTTTCTTACTCCAATTGCTACATCTGCTCCATTTAACAATGATTTGAGAAACTTGGGAATCTCTTGCGGATTGTGTTGTCCGTCTCCATCAATTGTTACCACAATATCAGCTTTCATTTCTAACGCTTGTGAAAAACCTCTTTTTAATGAAAACCATTTTCCAACATTTTTATCATTTCGATATACAATTGCGCCACATTTTCTAGCTATCTCTAAGGTGTCATCGGTACTTCCATCATCAATAACAATTACCTTATCCACATAGTTTTGTACACTTAGAATAACCTTCGAAATAAAACGGGATTCATTATAAGCTGGTACAACTGCTATAGACACCAGTTTTTTTTCTGGTTTTATAGCTTGAATATCCATTAAATTTACACCAATATGATAAGTTAGTTCATTATAATTTTCGATACCTTTTCTAACTGTGAAGATGATGATTCAAATTATGTTAAACAAATAAATGAAGCGTTGACATTACTGAAAATGTTTATCTTACCTGAATTTTTCATAATTCTGTCTACTAAACCCGAATAAGACACAAATATAATTAGCTAGCCATTCAACCAGTGTCTGTATGTATCCTTGCGCTTTCATTCTTCTCATTGTTGTATAAACAACAGCTTTTGATGTAAATTTTACTTTTGTGCGCTTCATGAGTCTAAGCGTAAATTCTACATCTTCACCACAAACATATTTATGATCATAAGTTCCCGTTTTATAAAATAGGTCTTTCTTTACTAAAAATATAGGGCCTTTTCCTGTAAAAGGAAGATAATTAGTCCAAGATATCAATTCACAGAATAATATACTTTTCCAATCTTTCTCGATTGGTAAAACTTTTGCATAGACCGCTCCTACTCCTCCACTTATTCTTTCCTTTAATTTTTTTACAAGATCTGGAGAAGCGATACAATCACCATCCATAAAAAGGAGATAGTCACCTTTACTCCTCTTAGCTGCACAATTTCTTCCTTCAGAGGCATTACTATTTAGGATGTATACTTTAGCTCCTAAAGCGCGGGATATTGATACAGTGTCATCCGTACTCCCCGCATCACAGATTATTATCTCCTCTACTTGATTTCTTAGTGCTTTTATACAATCACTGATCATCTTCTCTTCATTTAATGAAGTGATACATGCGCTGATCATTTCAAAGCACGTTAAAGACCATCATTAGATTGAGCATGTTATTATGATACTCCTTTTAAAAAATGTTAATCCTTAGAAAAATTGTTTCAATTATTACATGTGAAAAAATTGCTAGTTCTTCCTCATCTATTCAACAACATTTTTATTGAGTTGTTATTTCTGCTTATATCAGATTACTTAGTTCGGAGAAGCCTGTTAAATGTTCGATAAAAACAGAAAAGGCGCTAAAAAAATAATAGCTTCAAATCCTATTTGCGTCTTCTGTAATATTCAAACAATGTCTACAACCATCTTTAGAGGTGATAACCTCATAATAAAAGGTTGGAGATGTCCCAAATGTGGCTTCACATTAATTCATCCCGAGGAGATAGCTAAGGCTTTGGAGGTCCTCCGAGAGACCGCTGCTGTCTGGAAAGAGTGACTCAACTAACTTCTAAACAATATAACACTTAAGGTGCCATGGGAAAATCGCTTAATTTTCTCTGATAGAGTACATCTTTAAGGAGATCACTTTGATCTACCCAGTTATTTAATCCAATTTCTAACCGGGACTTTATTCGAGAAAGCGCTTCTTTTAGATTATTGTATCTAAGAGGTTTCTGTTTCAAAGCGTTTCTCACATTCTCTCTAACCTGCCAAACTCCAACAGGCATTATATACCCTGGCTGGACCTCTCTCATTATAATCACTGTAGCTTGCTTATTTTCTTTAAATAATGCCTCATTAACTGCCAATCTAGCAGCATAATAACACCCTCCAATTGAGGCGTAATTGCTTCTTCCTTTGTAGCTTTCACTATCTCCATAGATATGGATCTGATGTTTGTCTGGATTCCATATTGTTCCAGGGTACCAAGCTTCCATAGTTTCATATTTCCAAGTTTCGGGTATCATTAATATCTCAAATCTGTTATCGAGATAATTTGATTCATATACCCTAAATTCGTTAATAATAGGCTGTCTTCTTACTTCATCCATCATTTTTTGAGAGATAATACTGTCTATTGCAGTTATACTCCATCTTGTTGGTACAAGTCTCCTCTTTTTCTCTAATCCAAAAGCACCAAGACTCAGGGCTCTTTGTATTTTAGTAACAGAAACCCCTTCATTATAGAGATCAACAATTGCTTCAGAAGATTTCATGTCTGTATCGTAGTAAGCCTTTTCTGTGTGATGATTTAGCTTTACGTTTCCAATTTTCAGCTTCTTCACAATAGCTGAAGGTCCTATAGGTTGAACTGAGTCGCTCAATACGAATCTTTTACTAGGCTTACTCTTTAGGTTAAGTTCGATATCAACTGGTCTTTCTGATAGAGAAGTTAATCTTGTCTCATCGACCATTCTGTCTTCGTAAGGATTTCTTACATCAGCCCTAATCTTTCCTCTAATTAGTCGAAGCCTGAATCTAACAATCTCATCCATTGATTTTCCAAACCAATTCTCTGGAGTATCAAATAACGATGTGTCTCCATGAAAAGGAGGCACCAATGGTCCTACATACACCTTAGGATATCCTATTCTACCTACAAAAACTCCTGGCGGAGAAGCTCCTTCGATCTCTATTCTTTTCATAATAGGTTCTAATTTTAAGTACGTGTCTAGTCTTGAAAGAATGGGGCATTTTGCTTTTCCACAGATGTTCTTGGACCCTTTACAAACAGTGCACTTGCTACCATTCGGGATAGATATCGGTATTTGGCTTGGCAGATTAAGATCTAAAGCAACCCCAATATCCTCTAATAGTTGAGAAGTCGACGGAAGTTTTTTACTTACTTTTTTTATTATTTTACTCTGTTTTCGCCCCATTAAGTACGAATCCCATCAAAGATTGAATTATTCTTAATGTAAAAAGTTATGTGAGAAATAGATTCATATCTATTTTGTCAGTAATTTATAAAATGTATTTGCTATGGTCGCTATTCAGGAAATTCATTGTAAGAGTATAATAAGTAAGACAGGGATTTCAGGTGCGGAATACGCTATTAACCCATATGTGGGTTGTGAACACGGATGTTTATATTGCTATGCTAGGTTTATGCGAAAATTTTCTGGACACAAAGAGGAATGGGGGCAATTTGTTGATGTAAAGGTAAACGCGGTTTCAATCGCGTCACGTCAACTATCTAGACTAAGAAAAGGTTTAACATTACTTAGTAGTGTCACTGATCCTTACCAGCCTCTCGAGAGAAAATATGAATTAACCCGAAAAATATTGAAAAAACTTGTTATGTATGGGTTTCCTGTGTCAATATTGACTAAATCATCACTTGTAACCAGAGATATTGATCTCTTTAAAAGTTTTAAAACATGTAGTGTTGGTATGAGTTTGACTACTTTTGACGAAGAAACAAGGAAAAGATTTGAGCCTCGTTCTTCATCTATTGAGGAAAGATTTTTTGCTCTTAACAAACTTGCTGATAAGAATGTGAATACCTATGTATTTCTCGGACCGATACTCCCATTCATTACTGAAAAAACGCTGATGAGATTGATCGAAGAAATAAAAAGAGTAAATGTTGATTATGTTTTATTGGATAAACTTAACATAAAATATGGAAATTGGAAATTAATTCTTAAGCTGTTAAGAAAATACTATTCTAAAGATATCGAGTCATGGAAGTCTGTACTTTTTACTGATTCAACTTATTATGAAACAATTAAGGTCAATATTTCAAACATTTTTAATAAATCTGGACTGACTTATCATTTCTGTTATTAAAACTAAATGGCGATTTACATTTAGCTTTGGTGAAATGAATTTGATTCAATTATGACTTGTTATCAGTGTATTACCGATAATACCGCATCTGTAATATAGTCTGCTTCTTCTCTCGAAACTCCTGGATGTACTGGTAGAGAGATCACAGATTTTGCAGCTAGTTCAGAATTAGGATATCTTACAGTGCCATAACCAAGCTTCAAATAATAAGACATCGTGTGTATAGGATACGGATAATATACTTTTACGCCAATACCTCTACTTCTTAGCTCAGAAAGAATTCTAGTTTGAGCCTCTTCCCTTTTTAATCTAATCGTGTAAAGGTACCAGTTATGTTTATAGCCTTTTGGAACAATTGGCAGGTAAGCGTTTTCTAACGGTGTAAGGACCTGATTATATACTTCAGCATTTGCCTTTCTCGCAATAAGAAATGATTCTATCTTATTAAGTTGAGTGAAACCAATAGCTGCCTCTAATTCAGGCATTCTTAAATTTGTGCCAAGAAGCACGGTTTCATATTCTCTTCCATGCCCATGTGTTCTGATCAATCTGAGCTTATCTGCTAACTCTTCGTTATTAGTCGTAACCATTCCCCCCTCACCTGTAGTGATAATCTTAGAGGGATAGAAACTAAAGCATCCCATATGTCCAAGAGACCCAGTTTTTTTACCATGATATTCTGAACCGTGAGATTGACAGGCATCTTCAATAACAACTAGATCGTTATCTTCCGCTAACTCCATTATCGGTTTCATATCAGCGGATAAACCATAAAGATGAACAGGTATGATCGCCCTCGTATTTTTAGTAATTTTCGCTTTCAAGTCGTTGGGTTCGATATTATATGTGTCAATGTTGATGTCAGCGAAAACGGGTTTTGCACCAACAAGTAGGACCACATCTGCTGTTGAAGGAAATGTGAAGGGTGGAACAATAACCTCATCTCCTACTCCCACACCTGCAGCTAATAATGAAGCATAAAGAGCTGATGTTCCTGAATTAACTGAAATAGCATCTTTTGTACCAATATAACTGGCAAAAGATTCTTCAAACTTTTTGACCCATTTGCCACCTTCAGGTTGTGGATTGGTGAAAATGCCTGATAACGTAACCTTTTTAACGAGTTCAGCTTCCTCTTCGCCAATAATTGGTTTATTGATGGGAATATTTACTCGCATTCAATCAAATCCATATTCAACAATTTCTTATGTGTCACCTAAAAAACCTTCACCGATGATGAGTAAATAATAGATTCAATTATTTACTTCAAGATTCGCTAAGATTATGTCAAAGGGATCTTCCATGTCCTTTATCAAATCACTTGCTTTTTTCATTCTATCTGCGCGTACTGTATCAAAATTGTTGAGAATATTTACGATCTTTAAGCATGCTAGATTAGGGTCGGTTGTGCGTTGAATCAATCCTTTATTAATTAAGAACTCTTC
>Ga0209635_10003412_pt1 | contig 12373 bp, 8 predicted proteins | sample DeeMarSWOR230_32_FD_187463 | JGI IMG/M metagenome (GOLD analysis project Ga0209635, IMG submission 187463) | Marine sediment microbial communities from White Oak River estuary, North Carolina - WOR-2-30_32 (SPAdes) (version 2) | ecosystem: Environmental > Aquatic > Marine > Intertidal zone >...
GGGGGCCGATGCGGCACGCGGGCGAATTCGAGTTGCTGGTGATGCTGGCCGTTCTGCGGCTCGGCTCCGGCGCCTATGGGGTCACGGCGCGGGAAGAGCTCGAGCGGGAGACCTCGCGAATGCTAAACCTGGGGACGGTCTACAAGACCCTGGGGCGGCTCGAGGCAAAGGGGTACCTCCGCTCCGGTGCGAGCGAGCCGACGGCGGAGAGGGGTGGCCGCCGCAAGAAGCTCTACCAGGTGACACCAGCCGGACTCGCAACCATCCAGTACTCCCTGGCGGACCTGCGACGTCTTGCCAGCGGGCTGAACCTCGAGTTGGAGATGCCGTGATGTGTTCGCCTCGCGCACCTCGTCTGGTCCGCCTCCTTGTAGGCCTGTTGGTGCCGCGCGAAGAGAGAGAGTACTTCCTGGGCGATCTGGAGGAGTCGGCTGCTCGGGGTCGGTGCGGCCTGGACGCTGGGGCTGGGCGCCGCTCGTGGCTGTGGGAGGTTGCAAGCGCTCTTCACCTCCGGGTCGGCCCGCGCCAAAAGCTCCCGTGGTCATCGACACGAAGGGGAGATACCATGTTGCAGGAACTGACGCGCGACGTGCGCTTCGGCCTGCGGATGATGGCCAGAAGCCCGGGTTTCACCATCGTGGCGCTGATCACCATGGCCCTGGGGATCGGGGCTACCACGGCCATCTTCAGCGTGGTTAACGGAGTGCTCTTGAAGCCCCTCCCGTATCCCGAGGCCGAGCGCATTGTCTACCTGGCGGAAAACAACCTCTCCAGGGGCTGGGCCACTTTTGCCGTCTCCCCTCTCAACTTCTCGGATTGGCAGGAACAGAACCGCTCGATGGAGCTGATGGCCACGTATCAGTCGAGGAGCGTCACGTACACCGGAGGCGAGCGGCCCCGGAGACTGGCGGCCTACGAGGTCTCCGAGGAGTACCTGCAGATCCTGGGAGGTGGGCCGGTGGTGGGGCGGGGTTTTGTAGAAGAGGACATGGGCCCGAATCGGGAGGGTGTGGTGCTGCTGGACCATGGCTTCTGGCAGGAGTCGTTCGGCGGTGACCCGGAGGTCCTTGGGAGGAGCATGGTCTTGGACGGGGAGCGGCACACCATCATCGGGGTTTTGCCCCAGGGGTGGCGGCACCCCTTCAACCGCAGCGGCACCGATGTCCTGCTGCCGCTCCGCCCCGAGCCATGGTGGGGCAATTACCGGCAAGCCCATTTCCTCCGAGGCATCGCGCGCATGAAACCGGATGTGACGGTGGAGCAGGCTCAGGCCGACCTCTCGGCCGTGGCGGCGGCGCTCGAGGCCGAGTACCCCGGGACCAACACCGGCTGGGGGGCGTTGGTAAGGCCTCTCGACGACGTCCTGCTAGCGCCAGTGCGTCCGCAGCTCCTCATCCTGTTGGCGAGCGTGGGTCTGGTGCTGCTCATCGCCTGCGTCAACGTGGCTCAGATGACCCTGGCACGCGGCAGCGGCCGGGGCCAGGAGATGGCGATCCGCACCGCCCTCGGTGCGGGCCGGGCTCGAGTCATCCGACAACTCCTTGCCGAGAGCCTGCTGCTCGCGTCCTTCGGCGGCGCTCTGGGAGTCGTCCTTGCCAGCGCATCTCTGAAAGGCCTCTTCATCGGTTGGCCCCAGATCCTGCCGCGGATGCAGGAGGTCGGAGTCGACGGCACCGTCCTCCTTTTCACCGCGGGTCTGTCTCTCGCTTCGGGTCTTCTCTTCGGAACCTTCCCGGCCCTGAGCGTGGCCGGTTCCAACCTCGCCGAGGCCTTACGGAGGAGCGGTCGCAGCGTCAGCGCCGATCCCTCGCTGCGCCGACTGCGAGGCGGGCTGGTCGTGGTCGAGGTGAGCCTCGCCGTGGTCTTGCTGGTGGGTTCGGGCTTGCTGATCCGCAGTTGCCTCGCTCTGCAGAGCGAGAGTCCGGGGTTCGAGGCGGACGGCCGGCTGGCGCTGTCCACGCCGCTTCCCGGCTCGAAGTACCCGACGGACGAGGACGCTCGCGCGTACGGGGAAGCGACCTTGGAGCGGCTGGCCGCCATTCCCGGGGTCGAATCGGTGGCCATCACCAGCCTCATCCCCGTGAGCGGGCAGGATAACATCTGGACCCTGGAAATCGAGGGACGACCCTGGAGCAGTCCGGATGACGCCGTCTCGACGCTCTTCTACCGGGTGAGCGCTGGCTACTTCGAGACCATGGGGATTCCGGTGAGCATGGGGCGGGAGTTCACGCCGGATGACCGGGAAGGCTCCGTCCTGGTGGCCGTGGTCAGCGAGTCCTTCGCCCAAACCCACTTTCCAGAGAGATCACCCCTGGGGAAACGCATCCGCTCTGGAGGAGGGGATGGTCCGTTCATGGAGATCGTCGGCGTCGCAGGCGACGTCCAGCACTACCGAGTGGGCCAGATCTCCATGCCGCAGGTGTACGTGCCGTTCGCCCAACGACCCCTTAAGGAAGTCAACTTCGTGATCAAGGCGTCGGTGCCGCCCCTGTCTCTCGTCGGGGCCATCCGGACCGAGATCCAGGCCGTGGATCCAAATATGCCATTGGAAGGGGTTCAGACCCTGGAGGAGATCATCGCCGAGGACATCTCGACCCCGCGCTTTCGAACCACACTGCTCACCTGCTTCGGATTGACAGCGATGCTCCTCGCGCTGGTGGGTCTCTACGGCGTCATCTCCTACACGGTGGCTCAACGATCCTGGGAGATGGCGATGAGGATAGCTCTCGGCGCAAAGCAGAGCAGCATTCTGAGGCTCGTCTTTCGGGATGGTGTCCCCCTGGTGGCGACCGGCGTGGTCGTCGGTCTGGGCGGCGCCCTCGCGCTCACCCGGGTGTTGGAATCGATGCTGTTCGGGGTGAGCGCTGACGATCCGGTCGTCTTCGCGGCGGTGCCGTCGCTTCTCGTTGCAGTGGCCGCCGTGGCCATGCTGATCCCGGCCCTTCGAGCGACGCGGGTGGATCCGGTACGGGTCCTTTCGCCCGAGTGAGAAGGAGGGGGCTGGTGCCGTGACCAGCCCCCACTGGCGGCACCAACTACAATGAGACGAGGCCCAGGTTCCCGAACCTGCCCAAGCGATAGTGGTTCCCCGAAGCGGCAGCGTTCCAGGAGCGGCGCTATCCATAGCCATCAATCCGCTCCCAGGACGGGCCCCGACGGGGCTGCTTGACCCCGCAACACCGGGCAAGGAACGGCAGTCTACCTATCGCGGCCTGACGGGTGTACTTTGGGCCTCGTGCCATGACGACGAACGAGATATCGGAGACCCTCCGCGCGGCCCTTCCGAAGCGATACGAGATCCGCCGAATCGTGGGGCGCGGCGGTATGGCGACGGTCTATATGGCCGACGACGTGCGCCACGAACGGCCGGTAGCCGTAAAGGTGCTGCACCCCGAGCTCGCCGCATCGATCGCCGCCGAGCGCTTCCTCAAGGAGATCAGGTTCGCCGCTCAGCTGACTCACCCGCACATCCTGACGCTCCACGACTCGGGCCACGCCGAGGGCTTCCTTTATTACGTGATGCCGTACGTAGACGACTCGCTGCGCGCGTTGCTGGACCGCCACGGTCGGCTGGCTCCGCGGAAGGCGTTGGAGCTGGCCTGCGAAGTTGCGGACGCGCTGGGCTACGCCCATCGCAACGGTATCGTGCACCGGGACGTCAAGCCGGAGAACATTCTGTTGGCGGAAGGGCACGCCGTGGTCGCCGACTTCGGGGTCGCCAAGGCGATCAGCACGGCGGGCGGGGACCGGGTCACGCGAACCGGATACCCCGTCGGCACGTTGGGCTACATGAGCCCGGAACAGGCGGCGGGGCGGTCGGACCTCGACGAGCGGACCGACATTTACAGCCTCGCCTGCGTCACCTTCGAGATGTTGATCGGCGAGCCACCGGGCATGTGGGTCACCGAGGAAGCGGGACGCCTGGCGCGCTTCATCGATGCGCCGGCCCAGCAGCGCCAGGGGCTCGATGCATTGCCGGGCTCGCTGGAGAGCGCACTTGTGCGGGCGATGCGCCTGCGGCCGGAGGAGCGCTACATGACGGCGGGGGAGTTCGCCGAGGCGCTCGAGGCCGCGCTCAGCGGCAAGAAGGTGTACAGCGAGGTCGAGGCGCAGCGTATCGTCCGCCGGGCCGCCGAGATCGAGGCGGCGCAAACACGGTACGTTGAGGCGCTCTCGCTGGGTGGGATCGAGCAGCTGGCCGCCGAGGTCGGAATCGCGCCGGAGCTCGTGCGCGACGCCGCTCGGCAGGATGCGATACCCGCGCCGCGGCCGCCCGACCCGAAGAGTGGCATCGAGAAAGGCGGCTTCTTCGGCTACACCGGCAGGATCGAGCTGGAGCGGACGATCGGGGTGGAGACGTCGCCCGAGACCTACGGCTTGCTCCTGGAGGACATCCGCGACACCATCGGCCAGGCCGGGACGCTAAACGAGACGCTGAGCCAATCCCTGTCTTGGGAGCACCGAGGGGGGCTAACGAAATCGTCGCCCAAGATCAAGGTCCACGTGAGCCCGCGTCGCGGAAAGACCCGCATCAAGATCACCGAGCTCCCCAGCACGGACCGCACCGCCTTGACGGCGGGCGCGATCACCACGGCGACTCTCGTCGCCCTGGTAATCATGGGGGCCGGCATCGACGCCAACGCTGAAGGCATCGGCGTCTTGTTGGGCATGGCCGGGTCGTGGTTGGCGGTGTATGGAGGGTTCCGCGCCTGGTTCCGCTCGCGAATCCGCCGCAAGTCCAAATTCGTGGCCGGTCTGCTCGATCGCCTCGTCGAAACGGTGCGCGACTCCGAACCGCCAGCTCTTCCCGACGGGCCTCGCTCACCGGCCGACTCGGATCATCTGCTCGAGGCGCGGCCCGACGAAGGCCCGACGCCGAACGCGTAGCTCGTCATAGACCGGTATTCTTCTCCCGGGCGATCTCCTCGAACACGAGGGTTTGATGGAAGCGGCAGCGCTTGAAGTCTTCCGCGTTCTGAAAGGTGACCCACACCTGTGGGACCACTCGCTCCGGTGGCTGCGCCCACAACGGCGAGCAACCATCAGCCATTCGGTGGCCGAGGTGGTTCTCAAGCTCGCCGCGCTGATGTTGGAGGCCGGTATGTTGAAGCTCCGCACACCACCTGAATCCCGGGTTGAGGAATTCGAGGATCATATGATCCATGATCGTGGCCTGTCCTGGCGCACGATCATCAACTACACCATCGATCTCAGGCAGTGGTTCCGGTACCTGGAGTCGGTCGGTATCGACCATGGGCCTTGTAGTGATGCCCCGATCTGGAGTCGCCACCGATGAAACATCCCAAGCGTAGCCAGTACAAATACGCGAAATCCCCCGAAGAACAGGGCCTGGCGGAACCGAGGGCACCTACAAAGCTGTTCACGCGCAGGGTGAAGGACCAACCATGAGGGTGCTCATCCTACCTGGACGCGACGCTCAGCTGAGTCCAAGACCGTCCGCTGCATTGAAGGAAAGGAACCGGAACATCCGCTCTATCCGCAGACTCGGTCGACGCGAGTGGCAGAAGCGGTCGGCCTACAGCAAGCGCAGCATGGTCGAGAACGCGATCTATCGATACAAGACGATCATCGGCCGAGGCATGAGGAGTCGCACCCTTGCAGGCCAACGGGTGGAGATGCAACTCGCCTGCAAGATTCTCAACATGCTGTCCAGTCTCGGGATGCCCGACAGCTATCGAGTGGAGTGATGCTCTCTTGAGGAACGGGAAACCTGTGCTCAGCTCCGAGCCACGCAACAAGGCCGGTCCTTGGCTATATTGACCCTTCAAGAAGAGCGGAACCACCCGGAACGGTGGGCCGCGGAACGACGCCGTGCGGCGTGCAGGCGGCAACAATCACGCGGCGGGACGCACGCCGACTCTGCTGAGGGCCGTCCCGCGCCAACGCCTACGACGACCATGCATATCCAGCAAAACTCCCGGAGCACACCACGCCTCGCCTCTGCCCTCTTCTGCCTCTTGGCGGCCACCGCCTGCGGGACGGAGCCCGGCGGCCTGCCGCCCGCCATGGATGCCATCCGCTCGGAACAGCTCCGGTCGGACGTGGAGGTCCTGGCCCACGACAGCATGCGGGGACGCGACGCGGGGAGTGTGGACGAGCTCAGGGCGGGAGCGTGGCTGGCCGAGCGGGCCCGTGAGGTGGGGCTGGAACCCGCAGGCGAGGGCGGTACCTACTTCCAGTTCTTCCCCATCCATCGCACCCGCCAGACCCCCCTCAGCCGTATCGTCATCTCCGGCAGGCCTTTCAAGATTTGGGAGGAGGCGGTGGTGGTGTGGGCGGCGGAGGGCACCTTCGATTCGCCCATTGTGTTCGTGGGCGAGGGGAAGGCGAAAGACCTGGAGGCGGCCCCCGACATCCGGGGCCTCGTGGTGGCGGCGGTCCTGTCGGCCCCGGAGAATGCCCCGCCCCTAGGACCGGATCTTTCGTCCCGGCGCTACGCAATGCTCTCCGTCCGGGAGCGGGCGCGGTTCCTGACGGAGCGGGGAGCTGCCGCGGTGATCCTGGTCTCCGACTCGGTGGCGGGGGGAGAGTACGACAACATCGCCGCCGGTTGGGCGCAGGGCGACTGGTCTCTGCAGCAGGGGTATGAGGCGGACCGCCCGCCCGTCATCTGGGTGGGCCCCGCTGCCCTGGATCTGGTGAGGGGCCGCGGGCAGGGCCAGGCTCCCAGGCTCCAGGCCGAGCTGACGGTCGAGCGGTTTGTCGTTCCCTCAGCCAACGTCATCGCCCGGGCCCCCGGCTCCGACCCTGCGCTTGCGGGGGAGCACGTCCTCCTCAGCGCCCACGTCGACCACCTGGGGGTGCGCTTCGCCTGGGACGGTGACTCCATCTGGAACGGAGCCGACGACAACGCCACGGCCTGCGCCGCTCTCCTGGCCATCGGCGAGGCCTTCGCGGAGAGCCCGGGTCGGCGCTCAGCCCTCTTCGTCTGGCACGGCGCCGAGGAGCGTGGCTTCTTGGGCTCCACTTGGCACGCCCGGAACCCGGTGATCCCCCGGGAGTCCATCGTAGCCGTGCTCAATGCCGACATGATCGGCCGGAGCTCCCCCGACTCCGCTGCCCTGCTGGGCTCCGTGCTCCCCAACCTCACCTCCACCGCTCTGGTTGAGATGGGGCTTGCGGCCAACGCGGCCGTGGGCGGCTTCGCCCTGGACAGCACATGGGAGCGGGCCGGGCACCCGGAGAACTTCTTTCGCCGAAGCGACCACTGGCCCTATGTGCAGAGGGGGATCCCGGCCCTCTATTTCACCGCCCTCCTTCACGAAGACTACCACACGCCCTTCGACGAGGTAGACCGGATCGACTGGGGGAAACTGACCCGCATGACCCGCTGGATGTATGCCACCGGGTGGGCAGTGGCCAACGCCGCCCAGCGGCCCGTGTTCGAGGGGGACCAGGGTCTACCCTGATGCCAGGGCTCCGGCAGCCTCAACCTGGGCGGGTTCTTTGACGATGATCTCTCGGCCCTACTGTGCCTCGACTAGCAGATCGACTGGAAGACCCCATATCGGATGCGCACGATTGCCGGACTCTCACTCCGCACGCAGGGCCCTGACCGGATCGGCGTGACTCGCTCGCCGGGCCGGGACGTACGCGGCCAGCGCCCCAGTGAGGAGAAGGACGAGAATCCCGGCGGCGAAGGTGAGGGGGTCGAGCGGCGACACCCCGAACAGGAAGCGGGACAGGCCTCTAGAGACCAGGAGGGCGCCGGCCAACCCTCTACTCGACCCGCATCGGCGCGTTCCGACTGCCGAGCTGCCCTACGCCGCCGCCCGGGACGCCGACGCCCCGGTAGACGACCGAGCGGCGCCGCTTTCCTGAGCGGCGGGTGCCGACAGCGCCCGCAGACGGGCGCGCTGGGCCTCTGTGGCGTCCTCGCGGATCTCGAGCGTCCAGCTTCCGTCCGGCGCGAAGAGCAGCCCGTACCAGTCGAGGGCCTCCACATAGTCCAGCTCCTCGGTCGTGGCGAGCGCGCGGCGGAACCAGTCCCTGAGGTCCACGCCCGCCACCTCTTCGGCCGTCGCCCGGAACTCGTCCGGCGTGAAACCCCGCGCGCCGCCGTAGCGCGCGTAGGCGAGCCGCATCACGTCGTCGAGCGACTTGCGGCCGCCCGTTGCGTGCCGGATCCTGGCGTCGAGCAGGAAGCCCACAACCATCCCCTTATCGTAGTAGCTCACGGTGGTCTCACCGGCGCCTACGCCGGACAGGCTGTTCGTCCACACGTTGAGCGATGAACCCTCGAGCGTCTCCAAGAGTCGGCCCGGCGAGCTCTGCAGTCGCCGGATCGTGCGGGAAAGTGCGGCGAGCAGATCGGCCGCGTCGCCGAGGCCGGCACGGGCGAGGAACAGCTCGGCATAGTAGGACGTGAGGCCTTCCGCCTGCCACAGGCTAGCAGTGCGCGGTCCCTCCTCGTAGTCGAACGGCCCCAACTCCACCGGCCGCAGCCGCTTGACGTTGAAGGCGTGGAAGTACTCGTGGGCCACGAACGAGAGCCAGCGGCGGTAGCCCGACTCCGTCGCCAGCCGCTCCGCGTTGGCCGTGAGCAGTGTCGAATTCGCGTGCTCGAGGCCGCCGCCACCGCGCCGGAAGACGTTGAGGAACACATACCGCTCGTACGGCAGCCTGCCCCAGAGCGGCAAAGTCTGCTCGACTATCCGCTCGAGATCCCGCGCTGCACGCGCCCCGTCCCACGCGCCACGCGGACCCACGTCCACCAGATAGTGCGGGACACCGTCCACCACGAACTCGTGGGTCGAGAGATCACCGGCGATGATGGGGGCGTCGACGAGCGTGTCGTAGTCGTCGGCGCGATAATGATGAGGCTCGCCGTCGGGAGCGGCGCCCAGCCCCGTAGCGGCGTCTTCCCACGACGCAGGCAGCTCGAGTCGTACCTCGTGGGGACGCCTGCCGGAATCGGCTAGCGTGATGAAGGTCGCGGGCCCGTTCAGCACGCCGAGCTCGGCGGACACCCAGTTCGTCGTCACCGATCGCCCAACGCAGATCAACTCGTAGGAGAGGACGACGCGCGACGCTCCACCCGTCACGATCCGCCACCGGTTGGCGCGCGTGCGTTCCACCTCGAGCGCCCCTCCGCCGGCAGTGCAGGCCGACACGTTCCGGACCTGCTCCGCGTAGTCTTCGATCCGATAGAACCCCGGCGACCAGATCGGCATCATCACATCGATGACAGCTCGCCCCTCCGTCGGCAGCGATGCCTCGATAGCCGCGATCTGGGCTTCAGGGGACGGGACGCGGATGGTGTAGACGATGGGCTGGGGCCCGGCCGCCGGCGTGACCTGCGCAACGGCAGATCGCAGTCCGAGGGGCGCGGTGCAACAGAGCAGAAGAGCGGCGGTCATCCGGTCCGTGCGCATACATCCTCACCGGCTGACGGAAGGGAACCTAGTAAGCCGACTCGTTCCAACTGCCGAGAGACATAGCCGGTCCGCCCGAGTTCGGCAACCTTATGGAGCGCGCTTGCTACCCGAGCTTGCGCACGCCATCCTGACGGTGCGCGGGGCGGCGAACGATCGGAAAGGGATAGGACAAGTGATGGCACGGCGAAAGACTTTCCGTGAGAAGCTGGCCGGCGACAAGGATCTGCCGCGAGTCGAACGGATCCCTCCCGGCATGCGGAAGCAATGGCGGTCGGGCACCATCGTCATCCCGGCCCCGACTGAAGTCGATGAGATCATGCGCAGTGTGCCGAAGGGCAAGCTGATAACGATCAACCGAATCCGCGAGATCCTCGCCCAGCGCCACGGCGCCACCATCGGCTGTCCCATCGCTACCGGCATCACGGCGCGCATCGCGGCCGGGGCCGCCGGCGAGGACGAGGTAGCGGGAAAGAGGCGCGTCACGCCCTACTGGCGGACATTGAAGGCGGGCGGCGAGCTGAATCCCAAGTACCCAGGCGGCCTAGAGGGACAGCGGGCCCGCCTACAGGCCGAAGGGCACGAAGTGGTCGCGCGTGGAAAGCGGCTCTTCGTTCGTGATTACGAGCGCCGTCTCGTTGCCTTGCGCTGAGCGGACCTCGACGCTCGACGTTGCAGCGGCCGCGCGATCACTGATCTGTCACTCGGCGCGCAACGCACTCACCGGATCCGCTTGGCTGGCGCGCCGCGCTGGCACGTAGGCGGCCAGCGCCCCGGTGACGAGCAGCACGAGGATCCCGGCGGCGAAGGTGAGCGGGTCGAGGGCCGAGACGCCGAATAGAAAGCGTGAGAGTCCTCTCGAGACCAGAAGGGCGGCGGTCAATCCGACGGCGCCGCCGATCAACACCAGCCGCATCCCACCGCGCACCATGAGGGCGACGACGCCGCGAGGCTCGGAGCCCAGCGCCATGCGGATCCCCATCTCCCGCGTCCTGCGGGCCACCGCGAAGCTCACTACCCCCCAGAGTCCCACCGCGGCGAGGAAAAGGGCCAACCCGGCGCAGACGCTGGATAGCAGCGCGGACAGGCGCCGAGCGATGTGCATGATGCCGATGTGCTCGGCCACGGTGGTGCTCTTGGTGACGATGACGTCGGGGTGGGTCGTACGGAGGAGCCGGTGAAGCGCCCGCGCCGTCGCCGCCGGATCTCCGCGCGTGGTGGCCAGCACGGTGACCCAGGAGTTAAACTCCTGCGCGAACGGAAGATAGATGAAGGGGCGGGGATCCTCCTCCAGGCTGCGGATCTTGGCGGTCCGGGCCACGCCGATCACCATCGGATCCGGGAAGCCGGGCGTCTCCAGGTGGATGGTTCGGCCCAGAGGACTCTCTCCCGGCCAGAACTGCCGGGCCATCGCCTCGTTGATGATGGCGACCGGCGTCCCGTCGCGACGGTCCTGCTCCCTGAAGTTCCGACCTTCGAGGAGCGGAATGCCGGCGGTCGCGAAGAAGCCAGAATCCACCGACGTGAAGTCGACGCTGTGAGCGGACCGTCCCGGTGGCGGAGCGACGCCATCCACCCGCACGTCGATGATCATCCGGTTCAGCGTGTTGAGATGCGGGTTCGAGATGGCCCCGGCTCGCGTCACACCCGGTACCCTCCGCGCCTCATCCACGAAGGACGTGACCAGCCTCAGCCCCTCTGCGTCGGAGTATCGCGGAGACGGAACCATGAACGACAGGAACGCCGTCGGCTCGTATCCGAAGCCCGGATCGACCAGTCGGGTCGCGCCGAAGCTGCGGATGAACAGCCCCGCGAATACCAGCAGCATGGCAGACACCGCCATCTGCCCCGCCACCAGGATCCGACTGAGGGCGACGGTCCTCGGTCGACCGGCCTGTGCGCTGTCACCCTTCAGGATCGGGGCAACGTCGGTTCGGGTGGCTTGAAGTGCCGGAACGAGTCCCACGGCAGCACCGGTCGCCAGCGACACCAACCCCGTGAATCCCAGAACCGTCCAGTCGATGCTCAGGTCCAGGCCTACGGGGATCAGGAACGACTGGGTGAGGGACTCTGCCAGGTCCAGGACCCACGAGGCGAGGAGCAGCCCGCCAGCTCCACCGAGGATGCCCAGCAGCGCGCTCTCCGTCAGCAGCTGTCGGACGAGGCGCCCGCGCGCGGCTCCCATGGCCAGGCGGAGGGCCACCTCCTTGCGCCGGTCCACGGCGCGCGCCAGCAGGAGACTGGCGACGTTGGCGCAGGCGATCAGCAGAACGAGCGCGACTGCGCCCAAAGCCAGGAAGTTGACCGACCGCACCATCCGGTCGACGCCGGGGTTGAACACGACTTCCTGCGAAGGCATTGCCACGAGGCTGTCCCCGGCCTGCCACACACCGGGGAACGACTCCTGGAGGTACTCGGATACCCGTGCGAGCCGGCCCCGCAGGTCCGGCAGCGCGGCCCCGGCTGCCATGCGCCCAACCGGCGAGAACGAGTTCCAGCCCCGGGACGCCAGAGGGTTCTCTTCCAGGGGCATCAGCTCGCCTAACATCATGATCGGCGCGAAGAAGGCGGGCCGGAACCCGCGGATGGACCCGGCGAAGTCCTGCGGGGCCACCCCGACGACCGTGTAATCCCTCCCGGCCAGGTGGAGGGATGCTCCCACGACCGCCGGATCGGCTGCGAACGCTCGCTGCCAGTACTCGAACCCGAGCACGACGACCGGGTGTGCCCCCGGGGCCACGTGATCCTCGGGCAGCAGCGGCCGCCCGATGTGAGCGCCGACGCCCAGCATGCCGAAGTACCCCCCGGTCACCAGCTCTCCCACCAGCACGTCCACCTGGTCTCCCATGTCTCGTTGGGTGATGACGATCTGATGCCCCTCGAGCTCGGACAGCACGCCCGAAGTCTGTTCCTTGAGCTCCAGGTAGTCGGGGTAGTTCAGCCAATACAGCCATCCCTCGCCCTGGTCGCGGTAGATG
>Ga0209635_10003415_pt1 | contig 12366 bp, 6 predicted proteins | sample DeeMarSWOR230_32_FD_187463 | JGI IMG/M metagenome (GOLD analysis project Ga0209635, IMG submission 187463) | Marine sediment microbial communities from White Oak River estuary, North Carolina - WOR-2-30_32 (SPAdes) (version 2) | ecosystem: Environmental > Aquatic > Marine > Intertidal zone >...
TAATATCTGTAGAAATCGTCAGGTTCTTAAATTTTTTTCTTAATAAATCGATATTATCAATAATATCAGAGATTAAATACTTTCTTTGCATTCTTTTTAGGACTTCATTACTTCCTGATTGAATTGGAATATGTAGGAACTGATAAATTTTCTCTTGATTAAAAATCGAGATTAATTGATCGATATTTTCAATTAGAAAACGTGGATTTATCATTCCTATTCTTAAGAAGAATTTATAATCCAAATCAGCAATCTTACGCACTAAACCTGCTAATGTAATTCCATTATTATCATAGATGCTACAATCCTGTGAAGTTAGATATATTTGTTTAATTCTCTGTTCTAATTGATATTCAACGTTTTCAATAATACTTTTCGGTTTATAACAATTTAATTTGCCTCGTGCATTCTTTACGCAACAATATGTGCAAGAACCTAAGCATCCTTCAGAAATCGGGATTATTCCAGTTATTTTTCCAGGAGAATGATCTATGTAATATTTTGCTTTATCAATTGATTTAGCTGACTTGGTTATTAAATTTCTCTTTCCATTTTTAATGTCATTTAATATTTCAGGAATTTCTATAATATTGTTTAAATCGATTATAGCTGCAAATGACGGAATAATTTTTTTGACTACTTCCATGTAATTTGGCGCTATATAAGGTAAGCACCCGGCAATTATAATATGTCGATTGAGACTTTTATGATAAAGCTTATGTAAATTTTCTAAACGTGCCTTAATTTTATTTTCTGTCTGTTCTTTAACACCACACGTATTTATAATTATAAATTGGGCATTCTCTAATGATGTTTCTTTATAATTCGCTTTTTTCAAGACATCAGAAATTATATAGGAATCAGCTTTGTTTGATGTACATCCATAAGTCTCAATATAGAATGAATTTTCTAGCACATTATTTCATTTTTAAACAATATAATACTTTATAAAAAGAACTTGATTATTAGGTATTAAAAACGTTTTTTAATTAAAATAATCTATTATACAAGAAATACAAATCTATTATTTGATGTGCAATAACATGGCAAAGAAAATTCGATATGCATATTGTAAAGTTTGTAAACATGAAGTAGAAAAATCAAGCAGAAAACCATTAACTACATCGCAAAAAATAACATGGGTAATTATAATTGTTGCTACATTAGGAATTGGATTAATAGCCTACGCGATATATTTATCTAACCGCCCTAAATCCTATTGTCCTGATTGTTTCACTAAACTAGAATATTCTGATAAGCCATTTGAAAAACCAAAAAAGAAAAAAGAAAAAATGACTCCAAGAGAGAAAATACTTGACAAGGCAGGATTATTAGAAGAAACTGAAGAAGAAGAAGTAGTAGAAAAAAAATATGAACCAAAGAAAGAGGAAAAAAAGAAAGAGAAGGAGAAGATATTCTGTGAATATTGTGGCGCAAAATTAGATCAAGATTATGCTACATGCCCCTTCTGTCAAGCTACTTTAAAATCTTAGTTTCTTTTAAAATACCTCAAAAAATTTATTTTTCCTATCAAATAACTAATAAAAATAAATAATAGGAAAACTAATTATTAAAATATAGAATTTTGAAAACCTAATCTAAATTTAATTTATAATATTATAAAAGGTATTAATTATGCCACGTGCAGGAAGAAAAGCACCTGATAGAGAACCCGATCCACTCGATGTGTATAGTGCATGGGATCTTCGTTATGCTAAAACAATTTATTATGGATTTATCCTTGCTACTGTAATAGTGGTATTAGGAATATGGGGTGTAATTATTGGATTGTTGTTCCAACAAGGTGCCTGGGAAACTTTCTTAGGACTTGATCTTGGATTTCAAGTGGCTATAATTGCTGGCGCTGTTACTGGTCATTTATTCTTATTGGTTCTATTTTATACACTTTTCCGTGGAGGAATGGTACGATTATGTCAAATTTTATTTAAGGATCGCTTAGTTGCTAGTAAATGGGAGGATTATTATGGTTTACGGATGTTAATAGGCGTTGCACTCTTAGGTCTTTATATAACTTTAATTAGCGTCGTCATTGGTTTGCTTCCATCAACGTTCTTAAGTGTTATGAAAAGAGTATGGGATTGGCAAGTTAGAACTTTTGCAGAATATCCAGGATTATGGATTATGTGGGTAGGACTACTAATTTTTATCTTAGTAGGTATTATCTTTATTGGAATCATGCTGTGGAATAAAGGTGTGTTTTGGGTACTTCGACATGTCAAAGAAATTGAAGAAGAGATTGAGATTGAAGAAATAATTAAAAAAGAAGCAATTAAGAATTCTGATGAAAGAACACTCAGAGATATTTATAAGAAAGAAACAGGTCAAAAAGCTATACATCGAGGACGAGAAACTCGTGGATATAAAGAATGGAAGGAAAAACTAGGAATAAAATAATTAATCTTTAAAAAATAAAATAGTAATTTATAATTTTTTTTATATCTTATCTTCTCATCATTCGTGGATTTCTAAATAGATCTAATTCTTGTTTTGGCATTTTATAGTTTGTTGTTGCAGTTTTTCTCATTTGTTTGTAAAGTTTTTTAATCATTTTTTCGGCATCGCGCATGAAATTGCAGACACAGCCAAATAATATCATATAAAGCACAAAACTTTTATCTTTGGCATAAGTCTCATCATTAATTTGAATTTCAAAGTTTTTCTGCACTCTTTGACCATCAACTCTGGCTATTTTTTGATCACCAATATAAATCCAATAATTTCTTCCGGGTCCTACAATTCCTTTGGCATGGACTACCTGAAGTTTATCATCTTTCTGTTCAGGAAGAAGTGGCCATGTCCATCTTGTCCCCATTAATCTCCAACCTCTTACCACACGAGCTAAATGAACCATTCTCGGATTTTGCATGAAAAATACAGGAGCAGGATGTTTAATCTCATAACTTTGAATTAATGAATGGGCGACACTCATTTCAACACCGCCTTTGAAATTACCCCCTTTTGGCTGTGCATCCATCGTCTCCTCCATAATGGTAAAAATGCGGCATGTTAAGCGCTTCTCTTCAAGAGGTTTCTCCTCCCAATCATCCTTGCTAAAAGCAATAATATACTTTTTCTCACCGTCTTCTTCTACTACACCTTCAATATCAAAATTTTTAGAAAACCAACGTGTCTTAGCTTGATACTTAAGTTGCTGATGGATTCCTAATTCCTCATCGTGTAAACGAGTTCGCCAAAAGTTAACTTTCAACTTTTTATAGACTGCTTTTTTTGGTGGAACGGGTTTTTCCGGAGTTGTTGGTTTTTTAGAGGGTTTTGAAACCTTCTTTTTTGCTGGTTTTGCTCTTGCCTTCGCTCGAGGTTTTTTTGCTGCTTTTTCTGCAGTTTTTTCGATTTCTTCGACGGGATCAGAATCTTCTTCTTTTTTTGCCATAAAATCACATCTATAATTTAATTTTTAAAATATTTGTTTATTAAATTTATTTTCATTTGGATTATTAATATGTTTTACGTTAAACAATTGTTTTATAAAATCATATGAAAATTCTTATTTAAAAGATTTTTGAGTATATTATAATTATACTCTAACCATGTCTATTATATCATTGAACAGATAATTTCCCGACTTATTTCTTTTTTTCTTCTGCTTTATTCTTTTCTTCTGGTTTTGGTTTTTCCAACGGTTCCCTTTTCATATCTTCTACGATAATTGGCTCTCTTCGTTCTCTTTCAGCTCTTTTTTTACCTTTATGTTTAAGATATCTCCTGACTAAAACAATAGATGCTACACCAGCAACAGAACTAATCGATACTATAATTATTACAGTCATATCAAAAGGTATAACAATATACTCATTGTCAGATAATGTATATCCCAGTTTATTAAAAGCAGCTACCGCAAAATAATATTTTCCGTTAGATAATCCAGTAACTGAATATGAACGCTGAGTAGTTTGATTAGCTAATAGTGTAAGACTTCCATTTATAGAGGTGATTTTACTTTTATAACGATATAATGAATAATTATTAGCTCTCTCAGATGCCGTCCAGAACAATTCAAAATTACCATCACTGCCTGGTTTATCAGGATTAGCATTTAAAATAAACGGCCCCGGACCTGGAATGGAAACATGAATTTGACTAGACATTGTTTCACCAGTTTCATTATATGCGACAACTCTAAAATAATACTCTCCTTGCTTTAACGCCATTGAAAAAGGAGTTGTTGCCGTTTGATAAGCAAATAAGTCAAAGCTTTTACTGATATATGTCATACTATTGTCCGACATATACACAGAATAATTATCTGCTCCCTCAGAATCAGTCCAACTAAGATTAAATTTACCATCATCATCAAGATTGTCGGCATCATATTTTAAGGTGAAATCTCCTGGTGGATCTGGTGGATCAGTAAGAAAACCGTTAACCCCCCAATACGGAAGCCGTAAAGAATCCGTAGCAATGGAATCAGGATAAACCTCATCTGAAGAGATAACTATTTTGGTTCCATCAATATATTTATACTGACAGAGTAGACCATAACCATAAGGATGACCATATAGCACATCATGAGAACTTGTGAAAGCCAGATTATGACCAGCCCCAGTAAAATAATTTGAACTATTAATTTTTTCCAGGGTTGTTACTATTGTATCAGAATTGAAGGACTGGGATTCCATCACTGCGTGTTTCAGCAAGTAAACAGCATCATAAGACCCCGTTCCAGAGAAACACGGTTCAACCCCATACTCTTTAATAAAACTGTTAAAAAAAGGGATTGTTAAAGAGGTTTTTGACGTATTCTCAATATTTTGAAGAACAATCTCAAATTGATGAGCTCCTTCATTATTATCCCAAAATTGAAAGTAACTATATCCGTCTCCAAACATGGGGCTGAAAAGTAAGCAACGTGGCTTTACGGCTTGGTATTGTTTAACTATTAGATCAATCTTTGGGTCCGCCATATATAAAATAATTGTTATTTGAGCTTCCGCATCTTCAATCTGATTCCAATACATTTCAAAATCCTCTAGTATTGCATTTTCAGAATATTCAATATCCTCAACTACAGTTAAATTAAAATTTGGAAGACCAAACCAGGGATTGAGGGGATTTTGAAAAGCAAAGCCAGCGGCTTTTCCAAATTGCGAAGTATCATGGAGGATGGCTATTTTATTTTTACCTGTTCCGCCATATGTCACATTTAAATACTTGGCAAGAGATAAAATATGATCCTTAACGCCTACTAAAATAGAAAACCAATTCCCCGGCATAATCCTGAAAAAATATTTATACCTTTCATAATCATCTAAAACTTCTTGACAAAGATCATCGGCCGCTGAAGTTGTACTAATAAAAGGAATTTTACGATCCATAATTATTTTTAAATACTCATAAAAAGGAACATCCGATATTCCTCCAGTGATGAAATGTGGTTGATGATTTTTTATCATATATTCCGTAGCTGTTTCTGCCTCAGATATAACTCTGCTAACTATTTCTTTAGTGTCCTCTTGGACAATTCCTATATAATATTGAGTTCCATTAATCAAAATGCCCCCCAGTTCGTTTATTTCCCTAGCAGCTAGTAGTAACCCCTTCCAACTGTGATCTCCCCAAGTTGTATTCATATCACTTAATAACCCAATTTTTACAATCCGGTCTAATCGTACGGATACTAAAATACCAGGGACCCTATACGATCCCACAAATATATCAGATAAAAGAGGTTCAATATTTCTAACGTCTTTACCATCCTGTCTATTATTACTAAATTGGTTTCCATGAAAATAGAAATTAAAACAAAATATGCATGCTAATAATATGAGAAACTTTACCTTATTCATTCAAGATCCTACCATTTTAGTTTATAATATTAATTAAGACAATTATGTATATAAAATATTTATTATCCGTTGAAAATGGTGAAATTCAATGTTAATATAGATTAATCGAGTTCAATTTTATTATTGCATGACCAGCATGTTTCACCTTTGTTCTTCAAGACCGTAGCACATTTCATGCAATAAAAAGTCTCACATTTGGGGCATAAGTACATCGCACCAACGATTTTACCTCTATGTACAACGCAGAAATGTTCCTCTTTCTCTACTTGGACTTCAGCTTTGGTTCTATGGTTTGCCACGATTTCATGAATTTTTTTACTTAAAATTTTTCTTTTAAAGACTATCATTCCAACCGCAATAATAGCAGCAATTATACCAAATACTGTCAGAAGAATAATTTCAACAGGGATATCATTTTTAGGGGGATAAATACAGTTATTATTTTCAATTTTATTTCCTTCACAGTTCACTTGTCTTAAAGGTGTCTTATTGCCACACACATCGTTATTGAATATATCATTATTATTAGATTTCTCTAAATTGAAACCTAATTCATTATTATTTATGTTATTTTCCAAGATATGTGTATCATTTGAATTTTCTAAATATATTCCTATCTCATTGTAATCTACAATATTGCTAATGACATCATTATCAAAACTTTCAAGTGAATATAACCCTCGAATGTTGTAGCTTACACTGTTGTTATAAATTTCATGGTGACTTCCACGATTTAAATAAATCCCATAATTATTATCGGTTATATTATTTCTTGAGACCTTACAGGCTCGTGCATATTGCCCGGTGCCCCATATATATATCCCATAATCCTTGTTATTATCTATTAAATTATCTATAATCTCAGTATAATATGAATGATTTATATGTATTCCAGACTTTGCATTGTTACAAATTTTATTTCCTTGTAATGTAATCTTAACGGTACATAACTCTAAATATATCCCATCCTTATAATTATTATTTACAATATTTCCATAAATAATATTAGTAGAAAATGGATTATACAAACTTATACCAATTCGACTAAAATTAGCATGATTTCTTAAAATTACATTCCCAGCACACCCACTCCCTAATCTTATACCATGATTGATGTTGTTATTCACGATGTTTCCAGAAATGTTGTTATTACTACTAGTATGTAATAATATCCCATATCCATTGAATGAACAGTTATTATCAATTACTCTTCCATAGTTAACAGATACTAGCTTAATTCCTCCGTCTTTATCCAAATCAGACCCAGAATTATATAATGTACAATTTCTAATTATAAAATACACATTGGAATTTCTAATCTCGATACAACTCCCTGAGCCCTGACCGTTAATGGTAATATTTTCGATTATGTACGGATTATAAATAGTTCCATTCCCTCCTCCATACCAGGCTTGATTTTCAAACCAAGTCCAATTTTGAGCTCCAACTCCAGGTGCGTTGCCATCAATGAGAATAGGTGTTCCTGTAAGATCCCAATAGCTTGAAAATTTCAAATCTTTTTCCATTTGGTTCTTGGAATCTGTGACCTTTTCTACTTTAGTTGAATTAGAATATAGATTAACTTTGTCTATAAATAATGAGAAATAAATCAAAATAATTAGGATAGTAGTAATTCTCTTATTTGAATTCATAAAACTCTCAATTTATCAATACGATAATTTTCTGACGTTATTGACCTTTATGTAATTTCTTAAGATTATCTTATTACACTTAGTTTTAAAAATCTAATGAAAATAATTAAAATGATAAAAAAAAGTAAAACTCTTTATTTGGATTATTAATATTTTTTAAGTTAAACGATTGTGTTTTAAAACCATATAGAAATTCTTATTTAACAGATTTTTGAGAATAAGACAAATAAAAATAAATTAAGTTTGTTTTATTTCTTATGAGTAGATTGCTTAGCTGCTTTTTAGGTTTAATTTATCTTAATTATACTCCTAACATTTCGTAAAAAAGTCTTGATATTCTGCTCGCATTACTTTTTTATTAAGTTTCCCTACACTAGTTCTAGGGATTGATTCTAAAAATAAAATTTCTTCAGGCAATTGCCACTTAGCGAACTTTTTAGCAAGATATCTATGGATTTCTTCTTTTTTCATTGCTTGAAATCCTTCTCGTAAAACAACTAAAGCTAAAGGTCTTTCATCCCATTTTGGATGGGGAACACCAATAACTGCTGCTTCAAGTATTCCTGGATGTGATACTAATGAATTTTCCATATCAATTGAACTAATCCATTCGCCACCGCTTTTGATTACATCTTTTATCCTATCAGTAATTTTAAGATATCCTTCAGAGTCAATACAGCCAGCATCACCACTCTTAAAGAATCCATCTTCAGTAAAACTACTCCTAGTATGATGTGCTTTATAGTAACTTGTAGTAACCCAAGGTCCACGAAAAAGAACTTCACCCGAAGATTTACCATCATGAGGCAGTTCATTACCATTCTCGTTAACAACTTTAACATCAAGCCCAGAAACGATTATACCTTGTTTTTTTTTGAGTTCCCATAATTCCTCTTCTGATAGTTCTTTCTTAAGCCATGGCTTAAATGAATTTATGGTACTATTTGACATTGCCTCAGTAGAACCATAAGAATGAATTATTTCCCCCCCAGTATCATCCCAGAAATCACGTATTAATGTAATTGGTGGTTCAGAGCCTCCACAGATCAAACGAGCACGACTAAAATCTGGTTTTCCTTCCATTTTTTTAATAACTTCTAACATTGCCATAAAAACAGCTGGAACACCTCCAGTAAGAGAAACTTTTTCTTGAATTATAATTTTAGTAAGTTCCTCAATATCATTCAAATTCCACTTTCCTGAGAAAATTAATTTAGCACCAACATACGTAGCAGCATGGGGCATTGACCACCCTAGAACATGGAACATAGGTACTAATTGTAAAACAACATCATTTACAGAAAATGAAAAATAAGCTGCGAACATCATAGTTTGCAAATACAAATTTCGATGAGAATAATAAACACCTTTAGGTTTTCCTGTAGTACCTGTAGTATAACAAGCTGCATAAGCCGAATTTTCATCTAGATTTAGCCATTGATATTCTGGTAGGGCTTTACTCAAGATTTCTTCATAACTATAAATCGGATTTAGATTGGTTTCTACATCCTTTAAATCCTTATCAGTAATAATTATATAACCTTTTACTTTATCACATAAATTTGCTATATTTTCCGCTATTTGTATTAAATCTTCATCAACAATAATATACTTTGTTTCAGAATGATTTACTATATAAGCTAAATCTTGAGGGGCTAAACGCAAATTTAAGGTAACCATTACTGCGCCCATACCTGGTAATCCATAATATATCTCATAATGTTGATGAGTATTCCATGCTATAACTCCGACACGATCAGCTACTTTCACTCCAATTGATTCTAGTGCATTTGCTAATCGTTGCATTCTTTCATATGATTCCTTATATGTATATCGAAAAAGAGTACCATCAAGTTTTCTGCTAATAATTTCTTGACGTCCGAAATTTCTAATTGCATGCTTAATGAAATTAATGACATTTAATTGATAAATAGCCGTTCCTTCAGGGTCAGCTGGAAATCCTTTAATCAACTTCATAATTCTTTCGCTCCAATTTCTTAATAACTACTATTATTAGTAATATTTTAATTAATTCTATTATTAATGATTTTCATTGAAAATGTATATAATTTTAACATTAAAAAAATTTTTAAAATCTTGCTGTAGCTTCTGCTTTTGATTCTACATAGATTTTTGAGATGGTAAAAAGTTGTTAACTATTTTTTCAATTTCTTCAACCAGATCTTTCTCCTACTCTAAAATCAAATAAATAAAAAGAAATAATAAAAAGTAATTATCTTTGAATTTCACGGTGTAGATTTTCTATAAAACCATTAAAATCTTCTTTATCAAATTTGACGTTTAAAAGATGTCCTAATATGGGAGGAATATTTTCTTCTTTTTCATAGACAGGAATCATTTTCAATAATTCTTTCTTCCTTCTTTGAAATGCTGCTTGCCACTCATCTTTCACAGCTACGGATTTTATAGAATGTTCACTACAGAACAAGATAAACACATTACATTTTTTTAACGTTTCATCCATAAATTCTACAATGTTTTGTTTACTGTCCGCTTCCCAATATAGTACTCTACCTACATCTGGATACCTTTCTAAGCTTGTAACTATTCTTGGCATATTAAAATGTTCAGAATCGCTTGTTGAATAACTTAAAAACACATTAAATTGTTTTTCTTCTTCAGCTTTTCTTTTAGTATAATCTGATACTATTTTCTCCAGCAATTCTATGTTTTTCTGTTGATCAAATGCAATTGCTTTAGAGCTTGAAAAATATTCTGCAAAGATTTCATTATTTCGAATCATTTCTTGAATAACAGATATAATTAACTCTTCATCTGGAATTTCGGTTTTTTCACTAATATCAATTGTTTGTAGTCGTGCAAATTTGGTGCTTAAATCTAAAATGGTATTTTTTATCTTGTCAATTGTCTCTGTATAAAGCTTATTACAATTAGTCAGATTTTCTTCGCACTCATTTAAAATTTCCATTAATCCGTAAGTTTCAGATAAATCTTTAATCTCGTTTAGATTTTTAATGGCATCTTTGATTTTATTTTCTCTTATTAAATGATCAATAAAAGAGAGTCTTTCTTCGAGTTTGGTTTCAATTTTTGTCTTCTTTTTGCCAAATACTTTCACTTCTTTACCAGGTTTAGGGATAAATACTTTTTTCTTTAAAATAAAGGCAGTAGCTACGCCAGAGATTCCAATAATGCCACCTATTATACTTACTACCACTATCATTGTGGGAAATTCTGTTTTTGCGATAATTGTGTTTCCTTCGATATTGTTTCCCGTGCTTTCATCATCTACTACAATAGCCTTTTGATTTTCCTCTAATATATTATTCAAAATAGAATTAAAATTTGATCTGTCAAAAATAAGCCCAATAATATTAAAACCAATGGAATTTCTAAAAACACTATTATTATGACTAAATAATAAATATATCCCCCAATAATTATTATTAATAGTTTCAGTGTTGTTTACAATAAAATTAAAACTACTCCGGTTTAAATAAATACCTGCAAATTCATTAAATTTGAATGTACTATTTGTTATGGTTATATTTTGACAATTAAATAGAAGAATTCCATTAGCATTATTATTTGAGCAATTAATATTACTTAAAAAGATGTTTGACACATTTTCTAATTTAAGTCCAGCTTCATTTATACCTCCGCCTGCATTAGAAAAAGTACTACTTTCGATAACTACAAAGGCAGTTGAGGTTCTGATTATTAAACAACTATCAGAATTTTGACCATCTATTTCTAATGATTCAATTATATATGGATCTTCTTCTGTACCTGAACCTGTACACCAACCTTTCTCTGCAGCATCATCCCATGTATAATCTCCTTCTCCAGTATCATCAATTATAAATGGTTCCACTATATAGGTCTCTGGTGCTTCATTAACTGTTATTTGGATAGGAAGTAGAATAGATTTATAACTTGGTGCTTTTTGAGCTGAAATATTTAAATTATAAGTACCAACACCTAAATCAGCAGTATCAAGTCGTAAAATATATTGTTCAAATGATAAATCTTCTAAAAAACTATAATTATAGGTATCATCGAATAAATTTACTGATGCTAAACTAATATGATTCTCTGTGGGAGTATGCTTATATTCTACCGTTATATTTAAAATTGTATTTATATCGATTTCAATAGATTTATCAATTGTTTTATCAATACCATTCAAATATAATGTAATATATGTCTCTAATCCATCATTCCATAAAGGATAATTATCTTGACTACTTGTCGATCCTGGTATTGAATAGGCAGTATCGCCAATCCCATTATCATCAACATCTATACCTCCATAATCATCCCAATAATTGCCGATAGTTCCATTATCCCATGAATTGTAGCCTCCTCCGTAAGTATTATTATCAAACGCGTTGATATTATTTCCTATAAAAGTATTCTCAAAAATCGTGAAATTATTATAATCAAGTAATTGAATTCCATAATTATTACCTGTAAAAATATTACCAATAATTTGGGAATCAATACTAATATTATTGCCGATCAATTCCAATCCTGCTCCTGCTGAATTGGAGAATGAACAGTTTTCTATTATGAAATTTCTACTTGAATTTTCAATTAAAATACAGCTGCGTTGTCTGTTCTGCCCATCTATTACTAAATCTTCAATGATATATGGATCAGTTGAGTTGCCAGATCCAGTACATTTACCCATAGCTTTTAAGGTATCCCACTCTTGGTTACCATTTATATCAATATTTCCAGGGAATAAAGAACTATTTTGTGAAATACTATAAAATTTAATCTGTTCAAATGGATTTGATTGAAAACCCTCAACATAATCATAATATGCATCATAAGCAGGTGGAGTATATAAAAATGCCATAGGCATTAGATCTTCGACAATATATTTTTGGATATTATTATAA
>Ga0209635_10003417_pt1 | contig 12365 bp, 14 predicted proteins | sample DeeMarSWOR230_32_FD_187463 | JGI IMG/M metagenome (GOLD analysis project Ga0209635, IMG submission 187463) | Marine sediment microbial communities from White Oak River estuary, North Carolina - WOR-2-30_32 (SPAdes) (version 2) | ecosystem: Environmental > Aquatic > Marine > Intertidal zone >...
CTTCCCCAAAAATTTGGCTCCCCGAGCTGGACTCGAACCAACAACCTAGCGGTTAACAGCCGCCCGCTCTACCATTGAGCTATCGGGGAACACCTGGCTGCCGAGCCTGGATTCGAACCAGGGCTAAGGGATTCAAAGTCCCCCGTGCTACCGTTACACAACTCGGCACCATTACGCGTTAAAATTATAGCATTTAGCCACCCCTAGGGCAACGGCGCGGTTCTGACTATTTTTCATTTCCAAAATTTAATGAAATGGTAACGCTAATTTTATGCCCGGTATACCTCCCACTTTTAAGATAGAAGAAGGCAATAGAAAACGAGGCGCATGTTTCGTTTGGAATATGGTGCTTAAACCGGGATTTGATGGCAATGGTGGTAAGGGTAATTAAAAAAGTAGTTAATGGTTTAATTTTGCTGTTAGCCGGTGCCGTTACCGGGCTGTTTGTCCTTTTTGGTTTTCCGGTAGAGAGCGGAGATGAAGCTAATTTTAATGATTTGCCGGCGACGGAAGTCCATGAAGTAAAAGAAGTGGCCGTGCCTTATATCGTGGTGGAAGAGGTACCGCTAATAGTTGAGGTAGAGGTGCCGGTGGTAGTTGAGGTTGAGAAAGAGGTTAAGCCTGAGTTCAGGTTATTTGAGAGTGTTGAGGAGCTGGAGATATGGTTGGATAGTAAGCCGATTACTATAGTATCAAGTGATGATTGGGATTGTGATGATTATGCTCTGGATTTACAGAGAATGGCTTATGAAGACGGTTATGTTATATCTACCGAGCTAGTATTGGGTGATTTACATATGGTTAATTTGGCTCGTATCGGTAATAAGCTATATTTGATAGAGCCTCAAAGTCATAAGGTCAGTTTTTTGGTGAGGTGTGATTAGCCGGCTTAACCTGAGTGTAATGGGCAGATAGCAATGTGCTTTATTCAGTGGCGGGCGCTTTTTTGCTAGGGAGAGGTGGGGTGGTGCCGAAGGTCGGAGTCGAACCGACATGGAGGTTGCCCCCCAACAGTTTTTGAGACTGCCGCGTCTACCATTCCGCCACTTCGGCCTGGAGCGGAAGACGAGATTCGAACTCGCGACCCTCTCCTTGGCAAGGAGATGCTCTACCGCTGAGCTACTTCCGCAATATGGTGCCGAGGATCAGAGTCGAACTGATGACACGCGGATTTTCAGTCCGCTGCTCTACCGCCTGAGCTACCTCGGCACAGGCACAATTATATCCACTCTCAGCGCCAAAATCAACCTTTAGGATAATGATTGACAAAATTGATAAACGGGACTACGATTTGGCTCAAATAGGGGGTGGTCAAATGATGTTTCTATCCGAGGAACCGAAACGAAGACGTTCACCCGGTAAGCAAGAATGGGAAATCATAAAAAGACAATGGAAGAATAAATGCGCCGTATGTCAAAAGACCGAGAAAAGTGCGGGAATACTCCAAAAGGCTCACATAAAAGCGCATTCAAGAGGCGGTAGTCAAGTAATCCCGATGTGTCCGACATGTCATTATAGATATGACCACAAACAATTAACTGCTACCGAGCAAAGACGAATCGGTATTACGAAAGAAAGCTATAAGAGAGTGACGCCTAAGAAGAAAAAGAAAGAGGCTGGTTTATTTTGGTAGATTTCCTTACAACAAAAGGTGTCTCTTTCCAATTAGAACGTATTATTAGGAATGCAAGGGAAAAACTTGTTTTAGTATCCCCTTTTCTCCAATTATCAAAGATTTTCTTGGAGAGAATGAGAGATGCAGATAGAAAAGGCGTGAGAATAACAGTAGTGTGCAAAAAAGACGCGTTAAAACCTGAAGAAAGAGACCAATTACAATCTTTGAAAAACCTTACGCTTTATTTTCACGAAGGGTTGCATGCAAAATGCTACTTCAATGAAGATAGTATGGTAATTACCTCAATGAATATTTATCAATATTCCGAACAAAACAGAGAGATGGGACTTTTAATTCGCAAAGAAGAGGATAGTAAGATATTTAGTGAGGCTTTAGAGGAGACAAAGTCAATAATCGATGCTTCAGTTAAGGACGATTTAGGTAAGATAAAAACCGATGCTGAAAAGCCCCGAACTTTTCAAAAAGGTTACTGTATTCAATGTCGCATGCCAATACCTTATGATTTAGCGAGACCATATTGTCTTTTATGTTATTTAGAATTGGTAGACGAGGGAATATTATTGGCTCCAGACGAATATTGTCATAACTGTGGGAAAAATGCCGTAGTTACTATGAACAAACCGTTGTGCAATTCCTGTTACGACAAAATGTCAAAATAGTTAATTCATAATAGCTGCATAAAGCCCCAAACTATCCTCATTCGGAAATTCTTACTCCAACACTACATTATCTATGAGTCGGGTGGTGCCGATTTTGACGGCGAGGGAGGCGAGGGTGGGGGGTTTTACCCTGTCCAGTTCTTCCAGAGTCTCCGGGTCAGCGAGGCTGACATAGTCAATTTTTGCCAGCGGCTCTTTCTTGATTAAAGCAAGCATCTCCCGGCGTATCTTGGCGGCGTCGGTCTCGCCCGCTGACCACAGTTTCTGCGCCAACTCAAGCGCCCGATATAAGACCAGGGCTGCCCGGCGCTCTTCGGGGCTCAAGTAGGTGTTGCGGCTGCTCATCGCCAGCCCGTCAGGCTCGCGCACGGTGGGCAGGGTGACTATCTTTAAATTCATATTGAAGTCAGCCACCATCTTCCTGATGACGATTGCCTGCTGGGCGTCTTTCTGCCCGAAGTAGGCGATATCGGGCTGGATGATGTTGAACAGCTTGGCGCAGACGGTGGTTACCCCCTTGAAGTGACCGGGGCGGCAGGCACCCTCCAGCCGTTCGGTAACCCCGGTGACCTCCACCCAGCTATCGAAGCCGGGCGGGTACATCTCCTCTGCCGGGGGGATAAAGACAATGTCGGTCTTCTCTTTCTCCAGGAGTGTCAGGTCGCGCCCGGTATCGCGGGGGTAGGCCTTGAAGTCTTCTTGGGGGCCGAACTGGGTGGGGTTGACGAAGATGCTGACCACCAGCGACGGGTTCTCGGCTCTCGCCTGCCGCACCAGAGAGAGGTGCCCCTGGTGAAGGTAGCCCATGGTCGGCACCAGGCCTACCGGCGCGGTAAGCCGGTGCCTTGCTCTCTGCATATCGGCGATGGTGCTGACAACCTTCACTTTGCCTTTAGTTCCGCCAGTATGCTCTCGTCCATAGAGAAGCTCTGCTTCTCGGTGGGGAAGGTGCCGGCGGTTACCTCTTTGTGAAACTGGTCAACTGCCTGGCGGACAATGTCGGTCAGCTTGACGTATTGTTTGGCGTGCTTGGGCACAAAGTCGGTGAACGAGCCCAGAATATCATTGATGACCTGGACCTGACCATCGCAGCCGATGCCGGCCCCGATGCCGATGGTCGGTATTGATATCTTTTCCGTAATCAGCGCCGCCAGCGGTGCCGGCACCGTCTCCAGGACCACGCTGAAGGCACCGGCTTCATCCACTGCTCTGGCGTCTTCCAGCAGCCGGGTGGCGGCCTCTGGAGTTCTGCCCTGCACCTTGTAGCCGCCGAACTGGTGGACGGACTGGGGGGTGAGCCCGATATGGCCCATCACCGGGATGCCACATTCTATCAGTCGCTTTATCTTATCGGCGACGGTGACACCACCTTCCAGCTTCACTGCCTGCGCCCCCGCCTCCTGGATAAAGCGGGTGGCGTTCTTTAGTGCCTGCTCAACACTCAGGTGATAGGTCATAAAGGGCATATCGCCGATGACCATCGCCTGCTTGGCGCCCCGGGTCACCGCCTTGGTGTGGTGCAGCATCTCCTCAATGGTTACCGGGATGGTTGATTCATAGCCCAGCACCACCATGCCCAGGCTGTCTCCGACCAGGATTAAAGGCACACCCGCCTCATCAACTATCTTGGCGGTAACGTAGTCATAGGCGGTGAGGCAGGAGATTTTCTCTCCCTTGGCTTTCATTTCCCTTATCTGGTTTACGTTGACGCGCATTTTCGGCCTCCTGCTAGATTATTGCTTCAAGCCCTCTCTGACGGCGGTGAGGGCATTTTTCTCATTAACATAGACTATTCGGGGGATAACATTCTGCGCCGCCCGGTCATCAACGTGGCTGTAGGATAGAATTAGAACGATGTCGCCAATGGCGCCCGAGCGGGCGGCGGCGCCGTTCAGGCAGATTTCACCCTTTTTGCCCTCAATGGCATAGGTGGCGATGCGGGCGCCGTTGTTGATGTTGAGCCCCTCCACCTGTTCAAAGGGGAGAATATCGGCGGCCGCCATCAGCTGGCGGTCAATGGTGATGCTGCCTTCATAGTCCAGATTGGCGCCGGTAACGCGGGCGCGGTGGATTTTACTTTTCAGCATTACTCTCATTTGGCTTCTCCGGGCAGTTTCTGCATCAGTATTTTTTTCAGCTCCTTCACCTGTTTGGGGTCGATTTTGCCCTTGGCCAGGGCAATCGGGATGGTCTTCAGCCCCAGCTCGCGGTAGGTGGAGAGCAGGTCGGGGGCTTTCTTCTGCAGTGCTTCCAGGTGCTTCTTGATGGTGCCGGTGTCACCGCGGGCAATGGGTCCGGTGAGGCACTGGGGGATGCCGATGGTGTCAATGTTATTTACCGTCCCGTTTAGCAGGGGCAGCAGGGAGCGGGTCGCCTTGTGGGTGGGCACGCCGAAGGTCTGCCACAGGTCGGTGGCCAGCTTGACTAGGGTGACCAGATAATTGCAGGCGATAACGGCGGCGGCATGGTAGATTACCCGGTCTTCCGCCTCCAGCTCTATCCAGTAGCCGTCGAGGGCGCCAGCCATCTCCCTGAGGGTGTCAACCAGGGGCTTCTCCGCCTCAATGGCAAAGGTGGAGCCGGGCAGGTTTTCCATGGCCTGTTTCACCCCGGCAAAGGTCTGCAGGGGGTGAAAAGCACCCACCTGAGCCCCTAATTTCCTGGCTGGCTCCAGAATATCGGTGGCCAGGGCGCCGCTGCAGTGGACCACGCTCTGCCCGGGGCGCCAGGTAACTTCGGCGGCTACCTGGCTGATAACGCCATCGGGGGTGGTGATAAAGACCAGCTCGGCGTTGTCAGCCACCGCCTGGCTGCTTTCCAGGGCATTACAGCCGCGGACTAGCCGGGCTAGCTTCTGGGCTGAGCTCTGGCTCCGGCTGGAGACACAGACCACCGGGTAGCCTCGGCCACTGAGCCTGGTGGCGAGGGCAGTACCCACCGTTCCGGCACCGATAAAGCCTAGTTTGAGCATTTGGCCAATAAAAAACCTTCTCTGATACTCCAGAGAAGGTTTAAGTAATCTTCTACCGTCTCGGTCGTACCAGATCCAAGCGGCTATTTAAAATTTTTAAAAAGCTCACCGCCAGATGGTCGGTGGCTAATATTAGATAATATCAGGCTAATATGGCGCTGTCAACGCCAAAAACTACCTCTTTTTGGTTAGCTCTCGCATTAATTCATCACCCAGGCTGGCGGGGAGGCGGGGAGAGGAGTTACCGGCCAGGCCGATGTGGAGCGGGGTAATGGAGATAATATCTTGCTCTATCGCCCAGACATCGGTCCCTCGCTCGCTGGGCTTGTCTATCTTGCGCCGTATCAGCCGGTAGTAGCCCGCCCCTCTCTTGTTTTCTTCTTTAACCATATCGGTGTGGCTGACATTGGCTAACCGGGTAACTTCAATGCTCTTTATTTGGTCCTGTGTTACATTGGGCAGGTTGACGTTCAAGAAGAAGTGGGCGGGCAGCGATTTGGACTCAACCTTTTGGGCAAGCAAGGCGGCTAGTTCGGCGGCGGTATCCAGATAGGGGTTGTCCAGAGAGTCTACCGAGATGGCGATAGATGGGAAACCGTACAGGTAGCCCTGCAGGGCGGCACCCACTGTTCCCGAGATGAGCACATTCTCACCGACATTGGGGCCGTGGTTTATCCCGGAAACGACCAGGTCGAGCCGGTCATCAGCCAGTCTGGTCAAAGCCAGGATAACGCTATCGGCGGGAGTGCCGTCGATGGCGTAAGCCTCTATTTCCGGCACCTTCGGCTTGACGCGGTGCATTTTAATCAGCTGGTGCAGGCTGACCGCGGTGCCGACGCCGCTCTGCTCTTTATCCGGGGCGACCACGATTACCTTGCCCACCTGGCTCAGCGCCTTGGCCAGCACCCAGAGCCCCCGGGCGGCTATGCCGTCATCATTGGTTACCACTATCTTCATAATTGGCTTTACCTCTAGAGTTAGAAGAGTTCGGTGGAGAGATAGCGCTCCCCGGTATCAGGCAGGATGACCACGATTAGCTTGGCTTTATTTTCGTCTCTTTTGGCGGCTTCCAGCGCTGCCCAGGTAGCCGCCCCCGATGAAATGCCGACCAGGATGCCCTCTTCTCTGGCCAGTCTTCGGGCGGTAGCCCGGGCATCTTCATAGCTGACCTTGATGATTTCATCAATCAAGTCGGTTCTTAAGACATCGGGGACAAAGCCGGCGCCAATGCCCTGAATCTTATGCGGCCCCGGCTTTCCCCCGGAGAGGACCGGGGAGTCAGCCGGCTCAACGGCAATCGCCTTGAATCCAGCCTTTCTCTTTTTTATTACCTCGGCTACCCCGGTGATGGTGCCGCCGGTGCCGATACCAGCGACCACAATATCAACTCTGCCCCCGGTATCCCGCCAGATTTCCTCAGCGGTGGTCAGCCGGTGTATCTCCGGATTGGCCTGGTTCTTGAACTGCTGGGGCATAAAGTAGCCCGAGTTCTGCTTGACCAACTCCTCAGCCCTGCTCACTGCCCCCCGCATCCCCTCTGCCCCCGTGGTGAGCACCAGCTCGGCACCCAGGCTAGCCAGCAGCTTGCGGCGCTCCAGTGACATGGTTTCGGGCATGGTGATAACAAGCCTATAGCCGCGGGCGGCACAGACAAAGGCGAGGCCAATGCCGGTGTTGCCGCTGGTGGGCTCCACAATGACGGTATCTTTATTGATGAGTCCCTTCTCCTCAGCATCCAGAATCATGGCGACCCCGATGCGGTCTTTGACGCTGCCGGTGGGGTTAAACGACTCCAGCTTGGCGACCACCTCCGCCTTTGCCCCCCGGCTAATCCGGTTCAGCCTGACCAGCGGGGTGTTGCCAATCAGCTCGGTGGCGTCATTGGCGATGCCTCGGGTCAGCTCGGGTATCTCGACTGACTTATAGCGGAGCTTGTTCCCTTTTATCTCGGCCATACTGCGTTTCTCCTTCTATGCCCCAATTCTACCCAAACTGGCTCCGGCTGGCAAATAGGGAGCGCGTTGCCCGCTGGCGGTTATTATTCTATAATTAGAGGGCAGCGGCCGCGTTGAAGGAGGGGTGATATGTGGCTTCAAACCAGGATGTATCTCTTGGTGGCGCTTATGTTTGCCATTCTCTACGGTGTCATCACCGGTCTGGGTACCTATATGGGGGCGGGAAATGCCATGTTCTACATTGTCCTCGCTTTTGGTTTTATCGGCCTTCAGTACCTGATTGGCCCGGCGATAGTGGGCTGGACAATGAAGATAAAGTGGGTTTCCGAGAAAGAGGCGCCGGAGCTACACCGGATGGTGGCAGAGTTAGCTGAGGCATCCCGTCTGCCTAAGCCCAAAGTGGGCGTCTCCCAGCTCTCCATACCCAACGCCTTTGCCTTCGGGCGGACCCAGCGGGATGGCCGTATCTGTGTTACCCGCGGCATCTTAAAGCTGCTCAGCCGGGAAGAGCTCAGGGCAGTTTTGGGGCACGAAATGGCGCACATCAAGCACCGCGATATGGCTATCATCACCCTGCTTTCGGCAGTACCGTTGATGCTCTACTGGCTTGCCTTCAGTATGATGTGGGGCGGGGCTTTGGGTGGCCGCCGCGGGGGTGGTGGCTATGCCGCTCTGATTGGGCTGGGCGCCTTTATTCTCTATTTTATTACCAATCTCTTGGTGCTCTACGGCTCGCGGATACGGGAGTACTATGCTGATATGGGCAGTGTTCAGCTGGGCAATATGCCCCATGACCTGGCCACGGCGCTCTTTAAGCTGGTCTACGGGAACGCCCGCGTTAAAAACAAAGAAGAACTGAGACGGGTGGAGGGGGTGAAGGCTTTCTTTGTAAACGACCCCTCCCGGGCGTGGTATGAGATCAGGGAGTTATCCCAGATTGACCAGGATATGAGTGGCAGCATCAATTATAGCGAGCTTCAGGCGCTGCGCCAGAAGCAGGTCAGGCTGGGCACTTCCCATAAGTTGATGGAGCTTTTCACCACCCACCCCAATATGCTCAAGAGGATAAAGCACCTGTCCACGCTTACCGTTTGATAAAGGCGATGATGCTGCCCACCGCCCCCACGATGAAGGCGGCCGGGCAGAGAAAAACGGCGATAATAAAAAAGACGGGCTCTTCGATGCCGAACCAGCCGCTTATCAGGTTGTGGGCGAGGACACTGACCACGAAAGCCCCGGCGGAGATACCCATCAGCCACAAATATTTCTTCAGCATTTTAATATGCCTCCTTTAGGCTCAACCGGCCTGGGGATTATCAGCCAGGCAATTCCGGCGGCGGTAATCACCTTGATTAAATCACCGACGACAAAGGGGAAAAGCCCCATGCCCAGCACCTGGTAGAGACTGGTGGTTTGCCCCGTGACCAGATTCAGCCATAGATGCAGTTGCAGTAGTCCCGGAACATAGATTAAAACAAAGTCGGCAAAGAGCATCAAGCCCAGTATAGCCGGCAGGCTTCTTGCCTTCGGGTATTTATTAATAGCATAGCCCAGAAACAGGGCGGCCAGTATGAAGCCAACGATATAGCCCCCGGTGGGACCAGCAAGGTGGCCAATGCCGCCTGACCAGCCGCTAAACCAGGCCAGACCGGCGGCGCCAAGCCCGGCGTAAATGGCCAGGCTCAGCCCGCCGTACCACCGGCCGAGGAGAACGCCGGCCAGTAATGCGGCGAAGGTTTGCCCGGTGATGGGCACCGGTGTCCAGGGCAGTGGCACCCGGACCTGGGCCGCCAGTCCGGTAATCGCCGCCATACCCATTACCAGCGCTATCTTCTTGATTAAGCTTAGCTCATCCCGCCAGCGGTAGGCATTATATCGTGTCATCTGCCATCTTTCCCAAGTACTTACGGCCATTCTTGTCTCCCTTCTTGTGACTTTATAATCTGGTTGTCGGTGGGGATACATCCCCGCTGATAACCCGCTCTACATTTCCATCCCTCCTTCTTAACAACAAAAAGCCCTCGCCATCTATATCCAGGGCTTCTCCCTCTATTTCGGCCCCGCCACTGTCTATCTTCACCCGGGAGCCAATGGTGTTGCTCATCGCTTTCCATTGTTCCCTTATTTTGTCGAACCCGCTGGCGAGAAACTCGACGTAGAGCGCCTCAAACTCGTCGAAAAGGCACTGCAGCAGCTCCAGCGGCGCAATATTCCGCCCGCTTTCTTCGGCTAATGAAGTGGCTGTCTCTCTTATTGCCGGCGGGAAGAGTGACCGGGCTGTGTTCACGTTCAGGCCGATGCCGAGAACAGTGTGGTCTATTTTACCCTTTTTGGTGCTGGTTTCGGTCAGTATTCCGCCTACCTTCTTCCCGGCGATGAAAATATCGTTGGGCCATTTCAGCCTCGGCTGAAGGGTGGTTACTTTTTTAATCGCCCCGGCTACCGCCACCCCGGCAACCAGGGGAAGCCGAAGAGCCCGTGCCGGTTCAAGGTTGGGGCGCAATATGATGGAAAGATACAGGCCGCCGTCCGGTGACGCCCAGTGCCTTCCCCGCCTCCCCCTGCCCCCGGTTTGTTTCTCGGCAATGACGACAGTGCCTTCCTCGGCCCCCTGTCGGGCCAGTTTGCGGGCGATGTCCTGGGTTGAGGCAACCTCTTCATAGTGAAAGACGCTCTTCCCGATGAGCAGAGTGCCCGGGTTCCGGGAAGCGTAGTCTCTGAGTAGTCCGGTGCTCGGAATTTGTTTTCTGGTCATAGGCTGAATGACTTCCTGGCTATATCTCAATATGTAGGGATATTCTTACCAGCAGTCCGATGGCAAAAGATAGGGCGGCGATGCCCAGGCCGATTACTGTCATCTCGGTGAACCTCTTTCGGAAGGAGATTTCCCGGGCTACCGAGATATAAAAGCTGAAGAACCAGATTACGATAACAGCGTTTAGAATCATAAAGCCGAGGGACAAATACACATTGGTGGAGATGAAATAGGGGAAGATTAGAAACAGGGCCGTGATTAAATTGGTCAACCCGCCATAGAAGACGGCTTTTATCGGGCTGCGCTGACCACCGGCTGACTTGGTGGCGATATATTCGGTGCCAGCTACGGAGAGCGACATGGTGATGCCGGCAATCAGTCCGGCCATGATAATGAGTGTTTTCTCCTGCAGGGCGAAGGTCAGCCCGGCCACCACGCCGGTAAGCTCAATCAGGGCTACGTTCAGACCGCGGACCATGTCGCCGGTATACCTGAGCCGCTCTTCGTCGATTAAGCCAATGAGCTCTTTTTCGTGCTTTTCCTCATCCCGGGCAATCTCGATAGCCTGCGGCACAGAGCGGGCGAGTTCCGAATAGTTAGCTTCCGCTTTGCTTTCCCCCTGCTCCATCAGCTTTATGCCGAAGGTCAGCCCCAGCATCCGGGAGATGATATAGTAGCGCCATATCTTAAACCGGTCTGGCTCGATTTCCTTGTCGGTGTATTTCTGCCAGGTGTGGTAGTGTTTTAGCTCGTCATCTGAAATCTGCTTCAGGACACCCCTGTTATGGGCGTCTTTTATACTCTGGGACAGCTTGCGGTAGATGAAGTGCTCGGTGATTTCATTCCTTTGCGCCGCTAACAGCTTATTTTTTATTTTCTGGTCCAGCATTGTCTGAGTCCAATCAATATCGTTTCGGATATATATTATCGCTGAGCATCTTTCGGCGAAATAATATAGATATAATACTTACCTCGGAAGTTAAAAGCAACATTGGCTTTCGGGTTAGAGTCCATAGTATAATACCTCAAAGCTCGGGGTATATTTACCGCCGGGTACGGAAGCAAGCGCGGTAAACCGGTTAAAATATGGCTGGAGGTTAGCCCTGTACACAATATACCTGGTTCCTCATACCCATTATGACGCCGTCTGGGCGCTGAGCAAGGAAGACTACCTCTACATCAACATCGATATCATCATGAAGCAGGCCCTGGACCTGACCGAAAACCGGAATTACAAGTTTCTAATTGAGCAGACGGCGCTACTGGAAGAGATTGAGAGAAGAAACCCGTACCTGTATGACCGAATTGCCGCCAGTATCCAGGCGGGTAAGATTGAAATCGCTGGTGGCGAGTATCTGATGGCGGACACCATGATTCCCGGGGGGGAAACCCTGGTCAGGGAAATATTTTCCGGGAAGAGGTATGCCAGAGAAAAATTCGGGGTTGATGTCCCGGTTATGTGGGGGGCAGACAGCTTCGGCTATAATGCCCAGATGCCTCAGATCTATAAAAAATCGGGTTATAAGTATTTTGCCTTTCGCCGCGGGGCAAACCGGGATAAACCATCTGAATTCTGGTGGCAGGGATTAGACGGAAGCAAAATCTTGACCCACTGGATGCCCCTCGGCTATCGGGCCGGGCTTGAGTTTCCCCAGCTTGAAGAAAATTTCAAGATACTTAAAGCCGTGGCCGCCAGCCATCATATTTTAATGCCCTCCGGCAGCGGCTCAATACCTCCCCAGGCTGAAATCTTTAGAGTGGTGAACAAGTGGAACAAGGCTCACCGCGACTCGCGGATGAAAATTGCCAATGTATCCGAGTTTTTTGCCCAGCTGGAAGAGGCAACAGACGGGCTGACAACCCAGCGCGGGGAACTCTACTCAGGCAGGTACTCTCAGGTTTTCCCCAGCGTTTGTTCCAGCCGAATCTGGATAAAACAGGCCTTGAGAAAATATGAAAATCTGCTGCTGGTGTGTGAGAAGTGGGCTACCATTGCCTGGTTACTGGATATTCCTTACCCCACCTATGAGTTGAAAGATAACTGGCGGAAGGTGCTGTGGGGGGCTTTTCATGATGTTGCCCCCGGGACGGGCATGGACGAGGCTTATGAGGAAGCCAGCCAGAATTTTGAGTATCTTCAAATCCACCTCTATCAATTTCTTAATAACTTCCGCTCGGTTATTTCGCAAAATTTACAGGCCGAGGAAGATATTATCGTCTTTAACCCCCTCTCCTGGGAGGTGAAAAACTGGGTGGAGGTAGAAATCGGCTTTGATAAGGGGAAAATAAAGAGAATCGGTGGGCTGAGAACGGGAAGAGAGGAAATAGAGGCTGAGATTCTGGAGTTTACCCGCTATGCTGACGATTCCTATCAGACGGTCAGGCTTGG
>Ga0209635_10003421_pt1 | contig 12356 bp, 8 predicted proteins | sample DeeMarSWOR230_32_FD_187463 | JGI IMG/M metagenome (GOLD analysis project Ga0209635, IMG submission 187463) | Marine sediment microbial communities from White Oak River estuary, North Carolina - WOR-2-30_32 (SPAdes) (version 2) | ecosystem: Environmental > Aquatic > Marine > Intertidal zone >...
AAGTGCCGCCCTATGTGTTACGAGATATCCCCGACCGTCGTGACCCCTCGACCTGGACGCGCACTTCCCCAATGTACGCGGTCGACGAAATGTTTGTCGCAATTGTCAAGGCCAATCCGCATCTTCGCCCCCGCGTTGGCAATCCCGACGAGATGCGTTCAAATCGCCTGCTCAAGACGCTCGATGCACTCAAATTTAGAGTGACTGACCCGGAGCCCGGTATTCCCGAAGATATCCACGGTGCCGTCGTCACCGCCTTGAATGAGGAGGCGGTCGCTGCAGCGGCACTCGGGAACAAGGGCGGGATCAATCTCATCGCCACCTATGAAGCGTTCGGTGCGAAGATGCAGGGCGTTGTTCGGCAGGAGATAATCTTCGCAAATCACTGTAATGAGTCGGGGTGCAGCCCGGGCTGGCTCTCCGTTCCGCTTCTTCTCACCTCTCACACATGGGAAAACGCCAAAAACGAACAGTCACATCAGGATCCGTCTATGGCGGAGTCGATGCTCGGGGAGGTCTCGCATGTCTCACGGGTCATGTTCATCGCCGACTACAATGTCGCCTCTGTCGTGATGAGCGAAATCTACGCAACCCGGGGACAGGTGTGGACTCTCATTGTGCCCAAATACGACACGATACCGGATTTGTTCACCCGTGAAGAAGCGACATCGCTCATGCGAGAGGGAGCTGTACGTCTGGAATGGATTGGCCACAATGTCACCGAGCAGCGACTGATACTGACCGCGATCGGCGCCTACCAGCTTGAAGAGGTCATAAGGGCCTCCATACGTCTTTCTGCACGCGATATTCCACACTCGGTCGTCTACATGCTGGAGCCTGGTCGATTTCGTCTTCCTCGCAGCACCGGTGAGACAGCTCACGTAGCCCCCGCCGACCTCATAAGGCAAATCTATCCAGACTCGGCTCAGGCCCGCATCTTCGTCACCCACACGAGGCCTGAGGCAGCGCTCGGCATTCTCCAACCCCTCAACACAGGCCCCAAGACAATGGCCCTGGGATTCACGGGACAGGGAGGTACTCTGACGACCCCAGGCATGCTCTTTGTGAACCGGTGCACGTGGGCTCATATCCTTGAAGCATGCTGCCGCCTTCTCTCAATAGGCCGTGAGGAGCTGCTCACACCAGAGGAGATGAGGGCGCTGGATGGTCAGTCGCCGCCCCATGGCGTAATCATACAGGTTTGACTATACACTCGGGTAACACGAAGGATAGGCGACTCTGGTTGACAGCGAAACCAGTAGGAAGTATGATTGCGATAGTAAAATGGTACACGCATTATTCTACGTTGTAAAGAGGAGGTAAATAGAATGTCCAGGTTCGTGAAAGGCAGGTCAAGGAAGAGCGGTCTCCCGCCAGGCAGTCTGATCCATATCGGAGAGTTGAAGGCCGAGAGAACAAGGATCACCATCATCGATTACAGTGAGGAGCGATTTCAGGAGACCGAGGCGAAGACGGTCGAGGAGTGTTTTCCATTCAAAGAAAGCCCCACAGTTACCTGGATAAATATCGATGGGGTACACGAACCTGACATCGTCGAGAAGATCGGGAACCATTTCGATTTGCATCCGCTCATCCTGGAGGATATCCTGAACACGGGACAGCGGCCCAAATTGGAGGACCTTGGGAGCTATCTCTTCATCGTTCTCAAGATGCTCTACTACGACGAAACGGAAAACAAGCTGACTTCAGAGCAGGTCAGCCTGGTTCTTGGAGCGAATTTCGTCATCTCCTTTCAAGAAAAAGAAGGAGACGTCTTCGATCCAGTGAGGGAGAGAATAAGGAAGGCCAAAGGCCTGATCAGAAAGAATGGAGCAGATTATCTCGCGTATGCGTTGATAGATGCCGTGGTTGACAACTATTTCGTAGTCTTGGAAAAACTCGGCGAAATAGTAGAGGACATGGAGACCGAGCTCATAGCGGATCCCACTTCCAGAACGATGCAGGTCATCCATGTATTGAAGAGGGAAATGATTCATTTGCGCAAGTCGGTGTGGCCATTGAGGGAAGTCATCAGTGGACTCGAGAGGTGCGAATCACCACTGATAAAGAAGAAGACCGGGATGTTCTTGCGGGATGTATACGACCACACAATTCAGGTAATCGACACGGTGGAATCCTATCGAGATATGGTCTCCGGAATGCTTGATACGTATCTATCGAGCATGAGCAATAGAATGAACGAAGTCATGAAAGTACTCACGATCTTTGCGTCAATCTTCATACCTCTCACATTCATAGCCGGCATCTACGGGATGAACTTTCAGTACATGCCGGAATTGAACTGGCGCTGGGCGTACTTCGGCGTACTTACAGCCATGAGTGCGGTTGGGCTTTTAATGGTCTTCTATTTCAGGAGAAAGAGATGGTTATAGGAGGTGATTTCTCGTGAGCGGTCTATACTTCCTCTTGCCGACTCTGCTTGTGATTCTGGTCTCCTTTCTGGTCGTACGAGCAGGGTCCATAGCTTTGATGATGACAGGGCTCGACCAGAAGAGGGCAAAATTCCAGGCCCTTTCGGCCTTTTCGGGAACAGGATTCACTACGAAAGAGGCTGAACTGGTCGTAAACAACCCATCGAGACGGCGAATTGTCTCGTGGCTCATGATACTGGGCAATGCAGGCATCGTTACCGTCATCATAACCGCCACGTCATCCCTGGTTACGAGCAGAGGGTATAGTCTCCCGGTCAATGTCATCATCCTTTTTGCGGGGATCTACTTAATCTACAGGATCACAACCCGGAAGCGACTCATCAGAATATGGGAGAGGTTCGTGGAAAACAGACTCGTACAGTCCAGAGCATTCGAGGAAGGCGTAACTGAAGACCTTCTTCATCTCTTCGAGGGCTATGGACTTGTACGTGCATTCGTGCGACGTGACTCTCCCTTTGTCGGAAAGTCGCTTTCTTCGTCCAGACTTTCCCAGAAAGGCCTCTTGGTGTTGGGTATCGAGCGCGGCAAGGGCTGGATTCCTGTTCCAAAGGCGGACGAAACAATAGAGAAGGGTGACAGGCTCGTCGTCTATGGTGACCTTCGGATCGTGAGAGGACTGTTCAGTGAAAAACCCACTCAACCGATTGCATGAGTGGCCATGCCAGGAGCGACGACTGGGTGGCGGTGCATTGATGTCACAAACTCCCACGAATTCACAGAGGAGAATTTCAGTTCGCAGTGGTTCACCACTTGACAATCAGACAGAATCTCGCGATAAAAGATAAGAGAATGCGAGAGTCATCGGTGTGCACGGTGAGACAGCGCGGCAGGAATCTGAACCGTCACCGATGTCTCGCCTATCCGTTAAGTGATGCAATGCGTGAAAGGCGGAGTGCACATTACTCTGCCGTGGGGGGATAGTTTATGGCTGAAAAGGAGACGAAGGAAAAACCTCCGCAACGAAAGATCGGCGAGGGAATAAGATGTCTCGGACCGATACCCAACCTTGAAGAGCATGTCCATCCTGACTGGTGGAGGCGTATCTTCGATTCACTCTACCTGAAAACCGACGGGGATATCATCGACGACCGGGAGATCACTCATCAAGAGGTCGATATCTTCTCGGAGATACTCAAGCTCTCACCGGAGGACAGGATTCTCGACCTTTGCTGCGGACAGGGCCGCCATGTCCTCGAGTTGGCGAGGAGAGGATTTCAGAATCTCGATGGACTGGATCGGTCCCATTATCTGATCCAGAAAGGCAAGCAGTCTGCCAAGAAGGAAGGATTGAATGTGCGCTTCAAGGAAGGTGATGCCCGGAAGGTTCCCTATGCACCCGACGCCTTCGATGTCGTGATGATACTCGGCAACAGCTTCGGTTATTTTGAGACGGTTCAGGACGATTTGAGAGTATTGAAGCAAGTGTTCAGGGTTTTGAAGCCGTGGGGTAGGCTGCTCATCGATGTGGCGGACGGGGAGTATCTCAAGAACAATTTCCAAGCTCGCTCGTGGGAGTGGATAGATAAGAACCACTTCGTGTGCAGGGAGCGTTCCCTGTCGCTGGATGGCCAGAGTCTCATATCCAGGGAAGTGATCACTCATGCGAGAAAAGGTGTAATCGCAGACCAGTTCTATGCAGAACGACTGTACACGAAGGACAGTCTACTTGAACTCCTCAAACGATCCGGTCTGAGCGACGGCACCGTGCAGGGTGAAATCGCATCCCTTTCCAAACGGAATCAGGATCTGGGTATGATGCAGAAGCGCTTAGTCTCGACCGCAATCGCGCGCAAGGAGTTGACAACGCCGAAAAGGAGAGCCAAGGAGGCTACTAAGAACGTGGCAGTGGTGTTGGGAGACCCAAATAGACCGGATCCGCTGAAGCCCTCCTCGGTCTTTGATGACGATGATTTCTACACGATAGACCAGTTGAAGTTTGCATTGAGGGAACAGAAGGACTACCATTTCATCTATTTGAACAACCATCCCACATTGCTCCAGGAGCTTGCAAAGCTAAAAGGCAAAATCGACTTTGTGTTTAACCTCGCCGATGAAGGATTTGACAACGAAGCCAGAAAGGAATTGCACGTTCCCGCAGCGTTGGAGATGTTGGAACTTCCGTACACAGGGTCCGGGCCCCAATGTCTCGCCTTCTGCTATGACAAGTCGTTGGTGCGCGGTATTGCGAGCGAGATGGGTATCCCAGTACCCGAAGCGTTCTTCATCCAGCCCGAGGACACCGTATTTGAACTCCAATTCCCATTTCCTGTCATAGTGAAACCCAACTTCGGTGACTCCAGTTTCGGGATCACTCAGCGTAGCGTCGCGAACAGCATCGGAGAGCTTGTCAATGCCATCACGGAGATAAGAGAGAAATTTGGTTACGACAAGCCTATGCTCGTCGAACAGTTTCTCACGGGAAAGGACCTCAGTGTCGGAATCATAGGAAATCCACCTGAGTCCTATTTCGTTTTGCCAATCATTGAGGAAGATTACTCCGCACTCCCCAAAGGTTTGCCCAGAATCTGTGGGTACGAGGCCAAGTGGCTTCCAGATTCACCGTACTGGAACATCAAGTCCGTTGCAGCAGAGCTTCCGGAGAAGACACACAGAGTCATCGTGGAATGCTGCTTGAAATTATCCGAGCGATTGGAATGCAGAGACTACTGTCGGTTCGACTGGAGGCTCGATGGTGAGGGAAGCCCGAAGCTCCTCGAAGTGAATCCCAATCCAGGTTGGTGCTGGGATGGACATCTGGCCAAGATGGCGAAAATCGGCAACATCTCGTACTCAGAGTTGTTGCAAGCTATCCTGCAGGCCGCTGAAGCGCGACTAGGTATTCAGTCTGCAGAGAGAAAGAGAGGGGAAGAGCGCCCAGAAGCCGCATAACTGCATGTTCAGCGTTTTGTCTCTCACCCTCACTGAATTTTCCATGAGGATGCGGATGCCCAGAGTATTCGACTAGTCTCTCGTAAGCGCCCTCCTGATTCAGATAGATCGTCGAGGGACGATGATTCACTTCTTCCCGAGGGACCACATGTCAGCTCCGTGAATGAGCAGAAAAGTGAGAATCACTGCAGGGGGCATGTGGCTCGCGATTGGCCCGTCGTATGCCCAGAGATTCGCGATCCCAAGGAAGTCGCTGTGGTGCGTGGCTCCGTACGAGTGCAGCACTGCAAATTCTCAGGTCAACTCTCCTCCGGAACCGGGCAGATATTTTACATATTGACAGAACGCATCCACCCAGAGTACAATGCGGTATACCGAAGAGGACCGGACTCCATGCAGGAGAGATCGATTCGACACAAGGATTCGAGACCAAAAGTGAGGTATTCGTTCCTCAAGATCATGACCGGTTCCGATCTGTCTCGCAGACGTTTGCCTTTCATGTTGGCCCAAAGCGCGCAACCAGGCCCGATCGTGTGGCTCGCAGGTTGTGTCCATGGAGATGAAGTCGGTGGTATCGTAGTAATCCAGGAGGTCTTTAGAAAGATCCGGAAGGGGGACTTGGTCAGGGGTTCTGTGTGTGCATTCCCATTGATGAATCCGATCGGCTTTGAGACAGGTTCCAGGAATATCACCCTAAGCAAAGAAGACCTTAACCGCGCCTTTCCGGGGAGTGTGAGTGGCTCTCTCGCCGAACGAATAGCACACAGAATATTCACCACCATCGTCGAGACAAGTCCAACTGTGGTTCTCGATCTTCATAACGATTGGATCAAGTCGATTCCTCATACTCTCATTGATCAGGATCCTGGGGGCAGCCATCGGAAAGCATACCAAATGGCGAAGTCCGTTGCGCAAAAGACTGGATTCTTGGTGGTTCTTGACACCGACGAGTTAAAGAAAACCCTGTCCTATAGTCTCCTTCAGCACGATATTCCAGCGCTGAGTATCGAGTTGGGTGAATCGTATGTGGTGAACGAAAGGAACGTCGAGTACGGAGTGAAATCTGTCCTGAACATCTTGTCCCACCTGGGAATGATTGAGTCAACCGGGTTCTTCACCTATCAGGTGCTAGATGTCTTCAAAGACAAGGTGCTGAAGTTCTCCAATCAACCGGTGAGTTCGAGTAGCGGTATCATCAGGTTCTTGGAAAGGCCCGGTTCACTTGTGAGGAAAGGTCAGCCAGTGGCCAAGATCTACAATACCTTCGGAAAGCTTCAGGAAACGATAACTGCACTACATGACGGGATTGTACTGGGCCACTCAGATTCGTCAGTAGCTTTTCCTGGGGCGCCCGTCATGGCCTTCGGAATTGCCGAGTAACTGGGTGTAGTACTGAGTGCACAACATCTGCGGAGATTTCCACGCACATGCACCAGAGTACGCTTCCGATACATCTCGGTGCCTTGGACGTTCAATCACCAGCACCGAAGGTGCTTTATAGAGTTCGCACCAGCGCTCTCGCGATCTCCTCAATCACCGCATCCGGTACTCCGTCAGGAGTATCAGATTGAAATCGCATATCACACTGATCATTCACATAATCGACAACCACGAACCTCCCGTCCTCAATCTGAGCCACCTCTGTCGAGAAGAAGTCGAGTCCGGTGATCTCACCGATTTTCCCTGCTATTTTCTCCAATTCGGCGAAATCGAGTTCTTCGAAGTGTGATAGCCGTTCGTACACATGAGTCCGATGGTCCCAGAAGCAAGGAACAACCTGTCCGCACACATAAAACACCCGGAACCAATACCGTCTCCCATGAAGCTCACGTGGAATAATCTTCTCTTGAATCAGTATCGGCACACCGGGATAGTCTTCCCTCATTCGTGTGACATCGTGGGCGTTGGTGGCACCAAGCAGCACGCCTTCTCCCCCGCCCCCCTCCGCTGGCTTTATCACGAAGGGTTCACCCAACGTGTCCAGTGCCTCAGTGGGGAGTCGTTCTGATGGAGACAGCATCACGGTGTAAGGAACATTCAATCCGGCTTTGATGAGCTCATAGTGCATCGTCTTTTTGTTCTCTGCATAGGCAGCTCTCTCAGGCTGGTTCAAAATTCTGCTACCAGCTTCTTGCAGCAACTGTACAACTGGGATAAAAGCAGGATCGCAATCAGTTGCCCTGTCCAGCACCATTCGAAATCTGAGCTCACCTGCCTTGATCATCCTCAAGCTTTCCTCACGATTGTGTGAGGATACGAGATAGCTGGTTTTGCCCTGACTGGAGCAAACCTGATCGAGAAGATTCACGAATCGTTCATCATACTGCCACTGCCAGAGGATTCCGAGATCTCTAGGCATCGCCCGAACTCCTTTTCTCAGACATTAGGAACACATGGGTACCAATGACGTGGACTACCTCACCGCACTCTCGGCTACACCCTACCATAAATCTCCGTCATGTGAGAAAGCCTGGCGGCCACCTCGGATGTCAACTGCTCTGGAAAAAGCTTCCACTCCCAATTACCTTCCAGCGTGGATGGCCTGTTCATTCTCGCCTCTTCACCAAGACCCAGTACGTCCTGGGCCGGCACGATGACGATATCCGCAACAGACATCATTGCGAGTCGAATCAGTTCCCAATTCACGTGCTCTGAAGGCACTTCACCTCCAAGGTAGTCAAACAGTCTTCTCTTCATCGCTGTGGTAGCCTCATTCTGAAACCATCCTCTCACCGTGTTGTTGTCGTGAGTTCCAGTGTACAACACACAGTTTCTCACAAGATTGTGGGGAATGTAAGGATTCGTCGGGAGGTCTTCGCCAAAAGCAAAGAGAAGTACCTTCATCCCTGGAAACTCAAAATGGTGCATCAATTCTCTTACATCAGGAGTGATGATACCGAGATCTTCAGCAATAATAGGGAGATGCGGGAACGCTCTACAGAGCTTTCCGAAGAAATCGACGGCCGGCGCTTCCACCCAGTTCCCTTGTATTGCCGTGTTATGGCTGGCAGGTACCTCCCAATAGGCCACGAACCCCCGAAAATGGTCAACTCTGAGGAAATCGACAAATCCCAGGTTGTGTTCTACCCGTCTAATCCACCAGTTGTATCCTCTATCCTTGAGTACATCCCACCGGTATAGCGGATTCCCCCACAGTTGTCCCGTCTCACTGAAGTAGTCAGGTGGTACCCCGGCGACAACGTAAGGTCTCTTCTGTTCATCTAACTTGAAAAACTCCGGATGCGTCCATACATCTGCGCTGTCATAGTCTACATAGATCGGTGTGTCTCCGATGATATGAATGCCTTTCTCTCTGCAATACCGTTTGAGCGAATACCACTGTTCCCCGAAAACATACTGCGTGAATTTCACCAACTGGATTTGGTCCAGCAGTTCTTTGCGAAAACTGTTGAGAGCGGCTCCGTGTCTGTCACGCAGTTCAACAGGCCAGTTGCTCCAAGGTTCTCCGTGGAAATGATTTCTCAGGCAGACAAACAGTGCAAAATCATCAAGCCAGTGGGAGCTCTCCGAACAGAATCTCTCATAATCGTATCTGTTCTTTCTCTTCTTGAACCGCTCGTACGCACGCTGAAACAGTCTTTTCTTGTAAGGAATCACTGCTCTGTGGTCCACTCGGTTCTCAGGATACTGAGGAGCGGGCTCCAGATCATCGTGACTCACGAGACCGTTCTCGATCATGAGTTCTGGACTGATCAGCAATGGATTATGAGCGAAGGCTGATATGCTATGGTAAGGAGAATTGTAGTAGGCCGGATCGGTGGGATTCAAAGGAAGAATCTGCCAGTAGCTCTGTTTCGCCTCCTCACAGAAGTCTGCAAATCGGTAGGCCTGAGGTCCAAGATCTCCGATTCCATAACCTGAAGGAAGCGACGTTATGTGCAAGAGAATCCCACTACCTCTCCTCATCATTCTTCCCCCTTCCTGACCCAACATATGGAAGACCAATCGTAGACCAGTCGATCTTCACTCCCAGGCGGTCACCTAATCGGTCAAAGTGGTCAGTCCATTGTTGTGCGTTCTTGTCCCCCTTGCGTCCAGCTCCCTTCGCCTTCTCATACGTTCGCTTGCCTATGGAGAAGTAGATATTCTGAGCTTCCCACGTATCGACCTCAAGAGACAAGTTGTGCAGCATCCCCAGAAGTTCCCAGATACTCTGCAGCAATGGAATATCGTGGGGTGATCGGGACAGCCTGAGCATGAGCTCGTTGAGTGTGCTCTTCGCAGTCGAGGTGAGTGCAGATCCATCCAGTGTGACAGACCAACGCTTGACCTCCTCCGCCACTCTTTTGAGCTCACTCGTGTCCAATGCCTTCGCTTCAAGTGCGTCGCGAAGATCTCCACTCAATACAGACTCAACAGCAGTGGCCAGAACTCTCGGCAACGGGATGTGCATCTCATTCATCACCTGCATCAGACCATAATGATCTGTGTAAATTTCACGCAGCGCTGCTTCCACACCACGAAGTCGAGAAGCGACGATCTGATTGAGAACTCTCCTTTGCTCGTCTTTGAACAAATGCCAAAGCGAGTAGCTGTCAGAGCCGAACTCTTGGTGTATGAACGAAACAATCCTGGAGGCGTCGCCCTTTCTTAGACTTTCTTTCACCTCCTGCTGGATATTCTCATAGGACTTATCGCCCTCGAACTCTCGTACCCCTGCGATGAGGTTGTGATCTCCGAGATGCGCAGCAACATAACTCACTTGGACTTCCTCCAACGTGATCTCTGACCGAAGGGCCGCCCTGCCGGCAACGACCACGCCCTCCCCAGTCATAGTACGGTTGTCTTCCACGCTTTGTACCGTGTAGCAATAGACTTTCGTCTTCTCCTTCTCCTTTTGGAGCATGGAAGATATCGCGTACTGTGCTCCGACCCTCGAGAGACCTATTACTGCAGGTTTCACAGACATTTCGTAGACTCGGGAACCATTCACCATGCGCGGGCTATTGCTCGAAGCGTGCTCAAGAATCCGCACATACGTCGACTCCAGATCTCTGCCAGTCACTTCGTTGGCCAATTGTAGTACCCGTGCGGCGTGCCTCATTATCTGTACTGCCTCAATCCCACTGATGTCGTCGAAGTACCAACCACAACTGGCGTACATGGCCATTGCATGCCGCTGCATCTCCATGAGTTTGAGTACCTTCACCGTGTCACCCTTTGAGGGTTTCTCTCGCATCTGTCTTGACAAGAAACGTTGTGCCACTTGCTCCGACCTCTGGAGCACAACTTCTACATATGCGTCCCTCGCCAGCCAAGCTTTCTCAGTGTAGTGAGCCATCTGCTCTTCGTAGATCTCACTGACAGTGTCTCGCAGCCAATCCATAGCCTCTCTCAGTGAGATTCGCCATTTCTGATGCCAGCCTGGGTGCATGCCCGTGTTACAACCGCAATCATCCTTCCATCTTTTGACTCCGTGGATGCAGCTCCACGAGGAATTTTCAACGATCTTCGCTTCGTGAGTGAGAGGATGCTTCTCCAGGTATTCACCATAGACCGTGATCTCCGCCAGCTTGTTGTTCTCTATGTAGTGAAGGCAGTAAGCCAATGCCATATCTCCAAACCGGTGATGGTGACCATAAGTCTCTCCGTCAGTTGCTATGTGGACCAGCTTAGGTTCTTTTCCTTCGGCAAATGCACCCATGAGTCTCTTGGCAAAAGCCTCTCCGTTGTTCAGAAGACTTCCGAAGGCAACATCATAGGCTATCGGAGCATTGTAGAAGAAAAGACTAATAGTCTTTCCTGAGGGGAGTCTGCAAAGGTAAGGCATCTGGGTGTCGATCTTGCCATCACTCACGTCGGTCCATTTCCTGCCGCCGATCTTCCGTGTTCTTTGAGCTTGGCGAGGCGAAAGAATCGTGAACTTCATTCCCTGCTCAGCGAGCATCTCCAAGGTCTCGATATCAACCGCAGTCTCAGAGAGCCACATGCCTTCAGGTTTTCTGCCAAAACGGTACTCAAAATCTCTTAGACCCCATATCACCTGTGTGCGCTTATCCTTCCCGTTCGCAAGGGGCATGATCATATGGTTGTACACCTGTGCAATTGCCGCCCCATGTCCAGAAAAGCGCATCTGGCTGAGTCTATCTGCTTCAACAATCGCCTGATACACGCCAGGCTCATGTCGTTCGATCCAGAAGAGAAGCGTGGGCCCGAAGTTGAAACTCATCTTCGTGTAGTTGTTCACAATGTCTACGATTCTCTTTTCTGAATCGAGAATTCGAGACGCCGTATTGGGACCGTAACATTCTGAGCTGATTCTCTGGTTCCAGTCATGATAGGGATATGCCGAATCTTGTTGTTCGACTTCCTCCAGCCACGGATTTTCTCTCGGTGGTTGATAGAAGTGGCCGTGAATACAGATATACCGATTCATTTCCGTTCCCTAAAGTGGCACTCCGCAAAACGGCCTCGCTCGCCCGTCTCTCTTGCCGACAGGTCATTCGACAATGCACCATGTTGCTGTGCAGCCATTCTATTTAGACGATGAACCAGGTCACACCGCCTTCCCCTCCAGACCCCCGTCACCCTGCCGAAGTTCCTCAAGTGTGAGCTGCTCGACACTCAGCTTCCCTCTCTCTTGAAGACGAGGACCGCCAGAGGTGGGAGAGTCAACGAGAGTGAGTACGGCCTGTCGTTGAAAGGAACGGGCGTTGCTTCGACTCCACCCAAGTTGCCGCAACCGCTTCCACCGTATTCTTTCCCGTCGCTGTTCAACATCTCTCTCCAGGAACCACTAAATGGAACCCCGACCCTGTAGTTCTGCCGCAACACAGGGGTCGAGTTGAACACTCCAAGGATGACGTCCTGCGCTGATTTCCCCCTTCTGATGAAGCTTATTACACCCGTGTCTGCGTCGTGGAAGTCTATCCATTCAAAACCATGGGGTTCGAAGTCCAGTTCGTACGAGGCGGGTTCATTGCGATAGTGCTGATTCAGGTCCCTTATCCACTTCTGAAGGCGGTTGTGTTCCGGATACTGAAGCGCATGCCA
>Ga0209635_10003422_pt1 | contig 12356 bp, 7 predicted proteins | sample DeeMarSWOR230_32_FD_187463 | JGI IMG/M metagenome (GOLD analysis project Ga0209635, IMG submission 187463) | Marine sediment microbial communities from White Oak River estuary, North Carolina - WOR-2-30_32 (SPAdes) (version 2) | ecosystem: Environmental > Aquatic > Marine > Intertidal zone >...
CAGTCAGATATTCGAATTGGCCGAAGAATTGTATCCCGAAGAAGCCGAAAAAAATCTCAAGAAGTACATGAAGAAAAATCCGGGCTACAAACCGCCGGACTTCGATGTCCCAAAGGCATCCAAGTGCGAACGTTTCGAGCTGCGCGACGGATTTGTCTTTATCAAGGATGGACCTCAGGAGCCCTGGCTGCGCATAGAGCTGGGAAGGCTCCTCCGGGCCATCCACTTTCGCTCTCAAGGCCAGATGCTGACCACAGAAGTCTTCTACGACCCTCCCAACGAACTCCCTGACTTTGAGAGAGGATTTGGCAACATCTCTTCGACTTATGCCTATGGAGCCCAGGGGGCAGAAGTGGAAGTGGACACAGAGACTGGAGAAGTCAAGATCCTGCGAATGGTCGCTGCCCATGATGTAGGCAGGGTCCTTGACCCTCAGGGACTCAAGGGCCAGATATACGGAGCGCTGGCCCAAGGCGTGGGTTATGCTCTGTATGAAAAACTTGAATCCAAACAGGGGAAGATTTTGAACCCGAATTTCCGGGATTACAAGATCCCCACTGTCCGGGAGATGAACTTCCCCATCGACCTCGAGTTTATCGAAACCAACGACAGCTACGGACCCTTCGGAGCCAAGGGTGTCGCCGAACCTGGCCTCGTTCCCACCGCTCCAGCCATTGCCAACGCTATCTATGACGCAGTGGGTGTTCGAATCCGTGACCTTCCTATCACTCCGGAAAAAATACTGGCGGCGCTGAAACAGCGTAGAAGATAAGATTGAGTGGAATCCAAACCCCCTAAAGACCAGGCTTCCCTGGGTTGAAAAATCCAGCCTTTCTCACTTTTTTCTTTAACGTATCTTAATAAGAGAGAACTTAACTGGCAGTCTAATGGCTAGGAACAAAAGAAAAAGACATATTATTCATGAAAATAAAAGTGTTTTACTGTCTTCATTTGTATTTGATACTTTAAATTCTCATGCTCTTCAAAAACTCAGGAAAGGACTTTAACGAGCCATCTGTGGAGAGGAACGAAAAGTGCATACTTTTTAAAGCAATGATCAACCAAACGGCTGGAGAAAAATTCTTTGGGAATGTCCGTCTCCTGCATAAAATAAAGCCCCTTGTGCAGAAGAAGTGGCGCATTCGGATGAGAAGGATTAAATCCTGGCGGGATGCGTTTGTAATGCTTCCCGCCCATTGTCCAGCCCTTCATCCCGGCCATTTTTTCGATGATCCCTGCAATCTCCTTTCCTCTCTTCGGATCCACAACCGCGCGCCTGTATCTGTCAAGATGCAGGTCGGGGAACACATAGGATCCACAACCTAACATCATTTTGGGCGGCTCGAGATGAAAATAGAAACCAGGGCATTCCAATCTTGATCGTGTCCCCTCCCAGAAATATAAACCTAGATTAGTCTTATAGGGAGATTTATCCAAGCTGAAGCGTGTGTCCTTGCTGATTCGAAACAAAGATTTATTTACTTTTGGAATAGCCATAATCCCAGGAATTATCGTCCGCAGGCTTGCTCCCATCGCCAGAACAAAAGCCCTGGACGGCTCAAGGACAGAACTTTCATACATGTCCCTGTGCTGTTCAAACCAATTCCTGTCATTGTTCTCTCGAAGCTTCTCAAAAAATTTTATTGTATTCTTTGAGAACCCAGTGAATGATTCGTTTTTTGCCATACCTTCTCCTCTGTATAGAGTTTTTTGTGCTCGCCAATGTACTCTATTTTATGCATAAGCAACCAGTATATAAAAATAATTTATTTTTCAAAATAAAAAAATATGCTTCTTCCTTTGATGTCAAAGTCATGAAAGGAATCAGACACAAAATGCAGAATGCCGATCCGGATCAGTTCAATCGGTTACTCGAGAATATTTTATCCGAATTTGAGCGATGAATTTGAAGCGTTCAGCCATCATTGAATGCACTTTTCTGCTGGCCAGGCCAGTCCTCTGAAAAATATCTAAAATAAGTCAAAGTTTTTATCAAAGGGAATATCCTCTGCCTTTTCGTTGTATAAAGAGTGGTAAGTAAAATGGGAAGAGAATAATGGAGGAAGTCATGAAAAAGATGCTATTGGCAACGGCTCTCATTGTAATCTTTGGCTTCAGGTTCTGCGTCAGGTCGGGTGAGGAACCGCATTTTGTGAACATCAGCTTCACCGTCTGGCAGTCTAAAATGAAACCTATGGAAGCGGCACACATGATCCACGCACCAATTCCAAGAGTCTACAGGGATAGCTGGAACCATGACCTTGTCTCGCTGGATGTTTCAGATAGGAAACTGCATAAAAAACTCTTCAAAAAAGACAACTTCCGGTTTGTCCTGACCGCAGAATACATTGAGCGGCTGAAAGTCCAGGTTTTCGAGAAGGATAAAGAGATCTTCATTTTTGTTCACAACAGACCCTCTACTATTAACTATATATTCTATGGCACTGACGGCCATACTTATCTTGTGGAGTTGTGCTACACCGTCGGGAATCACCCGATCGGGCTGCTCTCGCCTGGCATCCTAAAAAAATAGAGGACTATCCATTCAGGTGATTTTCTGTTGAGTTGAGAAGAGAGGCTTGATTCGAGCCTAATGCTTTCTCCCTAAAAGACATTCGAGACAGGCTGGATTTTTATTTATAGATTTCCTTTATGTCCATACTTCAAATTTCTCGTAATTTTCGCCAGAGAGGTTATCAATTTGATCTCGTAAAAAAGGGAACAGGCTACTTTTTCTGCTTAAGAAGAGGGACAGTCCCTAAAAAAGTAGCCTGTCCCCTTTTTTCAGTGGAATCCCCCCTAAAAACCAGGCTTCCCTGGATTGGAAAAATCCAGCCTTTCTCACTTTTTTTATTTAGCGTATCTTAATAAGAAAAAACTGAACTGGTAATCTTGAGGTCGCATGTTCGATCCCCATCAGCTCCATCATTCATACCGCAGTGAATCCACCGGATTGGCTAAAGCAGCCTTGATGGTCAATGTGGATGTCGTCAACAACACAACACTGACCATCGAGAAAGCTGCAATCAAAAAAAATGCAGGAGAAATGCTTATTTTATACGCATAATTCTGAAGCCATTTGTGCAGCACATACCAGGCTACAGGCCAAGCTATAACATTGGCCAGTATAACCCATTTTATAGATTCCCTGGTGAGAAGCCCGACCACATTGGATACAGTGGCCCCGTGAACCTTCCGTATGCCGATCTCCTTTACCCTTCTGGCGACAGATATCGATGTCAGTCCAAATACACCCAAACACGCAACAAAGATCGCCAACAGGGAAGAATACAGCACGATATTCTTCCATCTGTTCTCATTCATGACTTGAGATTCAATGTCTTCCTCAAGAAAACTCCAGGAAAAAGGTTTGTCCGGCTCCAATTCTTCCCATGTGGCCCGAATCCGGTCCAGGATTTCCGACAGATTGTGAGGCAAGATTTTTATCAAAATATACCGATAAGGCAATATAGGATTAATGCAGTACAGAGCCGGCTGGATTCTATGATCCATTCTAAAAATGTGAGAATCTTTTACCACACCGATAATCGTAAAAATCCTGGAATTGTACAGTATCTGAGTTCCCACCGCCTTTTTTAATCCCAAAGTTTGAACGAGGGTTTCATTCACAACGAGGGCCTGCATATCTGATGATATTTTATGTGAAAAATCCCGTCCTTCCACAAAATCCAGTTCCATTGTTTTGAAATAATCAAAATTGACTCTCATATAGCTTGCAGGGTAGCGACGTCCGTTATACAAAAATCCAGTCATTCCTACTCGATCGAATGATCCTGAAGCGCTTGACACACGGATAATATCCGCCTGATTCAAGAGACGGTTCCTGAATTTTTCATACAGTCTTTCACTGGGCTGCACCTCCCTTTTTTGAGTTTCTACAATTATCACATTTTCTCTATTAAAACCATAATCCTTATTCACTATGAACCGTATCTGCCTGCTGAGACCGATAACGACGACAGTCAGGATGATCGAGAGTGAAAACTGCATAATGACCAGGATCCGGGTGAAGGAATTTTTTCCGCTGAGCCTCTGTTTGCCCGTGAATAAATCGACTGGTTTGAATTTAGAAAGAATCAGAGCGGGATAACTGCCGACACTGATGCCCACGATCACCGTAAAAAGAAAAAGAACAGCCATATTGGAGGGAGATAAGATATCTGAATAAACAAGCGACTTGTTTGTCAGAGTGTTAAAAATCGGAAGCAGAACCCTTGCTATCATCATCGCCAGAAAAACAGCAACAGCGGTTATAAAAATGGACTCACTCAAGAATTGGCGTATGAGCTGCTTTCTTTCGGCTCCCACAATTTTACGAATTCCAATCTCCATAAACCGATTGGAAGCATTTCCCACAGAAATAGTAATAAAATTAATGATAGCTGTGAGGAGAATGAAAAAGGCGATAACGCTCAAAATATAGATTTCTGTGAGGTCCGGTGTTCCTGTATCTCTCTGGTCAAAATGAATATCTCTCATCCTTTGCAGGGTGAAACTCTGATTCTGGTCGGAAATATGAAGTTTTGTGAATTGGGGTAAGCCGTTCGTGATTCTTCTTGGTGAATCTGAGTCCATCACTTCAATGAATGTTTGCCAATTTGGTGATGTCGTATTCCAATTGGATAAAAAGTCTTCTCTCCTAAATGAGCCAAGGCAGTTAATATTGATCAATAGGGAGTATTTAATGGATGAACTATTTGGGGGTTCTTTGGCAACAGCGGAGACGATAAAATCATTACGGTATTCACCCAGGATGAGCGTGAGCCTCTTGCCTAAAGGGTTTTCATTTCCGAAATATCTTCTTGCCAGGGTTTCTGAGAGGACGACAGAATTCAAAGAAGACAAGACATGTGACGGATTTCCATCTAAAAGTGGAAATGAGAACAGTTTGAAGAATGCTTCATCAGTCAAGGTCACATCCAGATTTTCGAGAAAATCGCCTCTTCGAACGGTAAATTCCATTGTGCAAATTCTCGCGAAAAACTTAATGTCCTCAAAAAAATACTCCTTTATCACCGGTCCCAGAGGAATCGGCACACTTCCATACCTAAAACTCACACTGCCATCGGGTCTGTGCCAATTTGAGGACAGCCTGTAAATACTGTCCAACTTGTGGTGGAACCTGTCATAGGACAACTCATTCTTGATGAATAATGCGATCAAAAGTGTGCAGGCTATACCAATGGATAACCCGATAATATTAATGAACGTGAAAGATTTAAATTTCTTAAAATTTCTGATTCCAATCTTCAAGTAATTTTTAAACATCTCATAACTCCAATAAACGCTCGATCGGATAAGAAACGGCAGAGGACGAAAAATCTGCCAGACATACCACACATCTGCCCTGAATCGTCCTTTATCCGAGAGGATCATGCGGTATTCTTCCTCTGTGTCACCCAAGACAGCTATTTTTCTTGAGGCAGATAGGATGCTGAGAATCCTTTCAGCGAATTTCGGAGGCTTGGTCCTTTTCATCTTCAGTTCTTATCCACCAGGATCAGCTCTGCGTAGCCATTCCAAACTTTTTTCTGCATTTTGTAGGCATGCTTGAGCGCTGTGCTGCCTCCAGATGTGAGTGTATAATAGATCCGGCTCCGGCCTCCTCTTTCAGGTTTGGATTCTCCTGTGAACCGTTTGACGTATCCCTTCTTAGCAAGTTGTTCCAGGATAAAATAAAGTGTGCCATAGGGTATGGCTTTACCAGTGGTTTTTTGGATGTGCTGTTTGATAGCCACTCCGTAGGCATTGTCTTTAAGCCTCAGGATGGCTAAAAGCAGTGTTTCTTCAGCTTTGGTCAATTCTCTCATCTGATAGCCCTTTCATTGGAATACAAGTAACTTGTAGATATTCATATTATATATACGCTTTTCCTTCAAAAAAGGTTGCTTTTTTTTTATTTTTTATGAGGAGAAATTTGTCCTTCCTTGTTTTTAACAGAAGAATCGCATGCTCATGTCCGCCCTAAAGTGCGATATTCTTTGATTCGAGGAGAATCGGCATCAGCCTCTTCTAGAGTGCTGGAAACATCGGCCCGGCTCATTATTCCTCCGCTTATTATGCCCATGAATGATTTTTTGATGAAGCTTCGTCTATCAATGCCTTTCGTTTTATTTATTTCTGCTCCTTAGTTACAAAATCAACATTATGAATTTGCTTTGCATGAAATATGCCAATGCTATATCCAGGGATGTTTCATACTTAACAGACACGGCGCGACCGCTTTTGAACAGTTTATATGCGGATTCGGATAGTACGCATCGCAGGTGTGAGAATCTGATAATGCAGATATTTTAGATTTTGCGCGAATTTATTCCAAATTTTGGAACAAAAAGCTTGACATTCGTTAAATTATGTTCCATAATTTGGAAGAAATAAAAATAGTGAGGTATCATGAAACTTTTATCACGGTCTGAAGAAGTTGTCTTGTTAACTGTTTGGAAGCTTCAGGAAGAAGCTTACTGCGTTCCCATCAGGGAACACTTGATGAATGTGACTAAGAAAAACTGGTCATTCGGATCTACATATGCTCCGCTTGAGCGCCTCGAAAAAAGAGGATTTCTCGAGTCCTACACAACAGATCCCATTAGAGAGAGGGGGGGAAGGAGCAAAAGGATTTACAAGGTGACCAAGAAGGGCAAGAAAGCTCTGATGGAAATTCGCAGTATCCAGGATATGCTTTGGGAGGCTGTCCCAGAACTGAAGATTTAGCGATCTAGCGGCCTTGAGACCATGGAAAAAAACCAACAACCGCCCCGCCTGGCTCAATGGGTGCTGAAAATTTTCCACACGGATAGGAAAGAATTCACCCATCTCGGAGACTTTATCCAGGTCTACAATGAAATATACAAGAAGAATGGAAAGTTTAGGGCCTGGGTTTGGTACTGGATACAGACTTTTAAAACGCTCCCTTGGATCCTTTCCATTAAAATTTATTGGAGTTTTGTCATGTTTCAAAATTATATCACCACTGCTCTCAGGAATATATTTAAAAACAAGGGATTTTCCCTTATCAATGTCACGGGATTGGCCGTCGGGATGGCTGCTTGTTTGTTGATCTTCCTGTTTGTCCAGGATGAACTCAGCTACGATGCTTATCACGAGAAGGCTGACCAGATCTACCGTATTGCTGTGGATTATAAATTGCGCTCTCAGGAGTTTGAAGTGGCGACCGTCGGACCTGTTGTTGCCGAAACGATGATCTCACTATATCCCGAAGTTGAAGATGCTGTCCGGTTTCGTGATCCCGGAGACCTAATCATTCAGTATGGAGATATAAGTTTCCGGGAGTCTGCAGCAGTCTTCACCGACCCTTCATTTTTTAATGTATTTTCTATTCCCTTGATCGCCGGTGACCAGAAAACAGCTCTCGCCGAACCCCATTCTCTGGTTTTGAGCCGGAAGATGGCTGAAAAGTACTTCAGAAACGATAATCCTCTCGGAAAAACTCTTAAGGTGGGAAACCGGGATGATTATAAAGTCACGGGTGTTATCGAAAAAATTCCGGATAACACTCATTTCCATTATGATTTTCTGTTATCCATGGCCTCATTGGACGAGAGCAGAGTGCCCTCCTGGCTCACCTTGAATTTTCAGACATATCTTCTTTTAAAACCGGGATCCGATACAAAAGTCTTGGAAAGCAAGTTTTCCGAGCTGGTCACAAAATACGTGGGTGGAGAAATTGAAAAGATCACTGGGATCTCTGCAAAACTCGCTTTTGGCAGCGGTCAGTTCAGGTTCCAGTTCTATCTCCAACCCTTAAGAGACATCCACCTGCACTCAGACTTGCTTGCAGAACTGGAAGCCAACAGCGATATCAAGTATGTCTACATCTTTTCTGCGATCGCTCTCTTTATCTTGATTATCGCATCCATCAATTTCATGAACTTATCCACGGCACGGTCAGCCGGCCGGGCCAAAGAGGTCGGTGTGCGTAAGGTCCTCGGCTCCCAGCGCATCCAGTTGATCAGGCAGTTTTTGGCAGAAGCTGTTTTTTTCAGCTTCTTTTCTATGATCCTGGCCCTTTTCCTTGTAAGCTTATTTCTGACTACCTTCAACCATCTTTCCGGAAAAAGTCTCTCTATCTCCAGCCTTAGCAGCTTGTTCTTCATCGGCATGATCCTTTTGATCGGGATTCTGACAGGGATTCTTTCCGGTGTTTACCCAGCCTTCTTTCTCTCCGCCTTCCAACCTGTGAAAGTTCTCAAAGGGGAACTGCAACGGGGCGTCCGTTCCGGTCCGCTGCGCAACAGCCTGGTGGTCTTTCAGTTTACGGCCACCATCATCTTGATCATTGGAACACTCAGCGTCTATCGGCAGCTTCAGTTCATCCAGAACAGAAAACTGGGATTCGAAAAGGAGCATGTTCTCATCCTGGATAACGCTAACCTTTTGAGGGATCAGTCTCAAGCCTTCAAAGGGGAGGTGCTGACCCATCCTGAATATCTTTCGGCTACTGTTACTGGTTATCTTCCCATTCCATCTTCCAGAAACGCGACGACAGTCTTCCCGGAAGGTGATGTAAGAAGCTCATCAACTGTACAGTTTTGGACAGTGGATTATGATTACATCAAAACTTTGGGGATGACTATTGCTCGGGGAAGGGATTTTTCAAGGGAGTATTCCACGGACACATCTTCAGTTATTATTAACCAGAGGGCGGCCAGAGAATTCGGATGGGAAGATTCAATCGGGAAAAAAATATCCCTACCCACATCAACCAAAGGTGATTTTATAACCCTCCATGTGATTGGTGTTGTGGAGGATTTTCATTATGAATCCCTAAGGGACAACATCGCACCTCTCATTTTGCGTCTTGGGGAGGATCGCGGGCATATATCTTTCAGGATCAGAACAGAAAATATGAATAAAACCATAACCCTGTTGAAGAGAAAATGGAACGAATTTTTACCCATCCAACCTTTCGATTACTACTTCATGGATGACAGGTTCGACACCATGTACAGGTCGGAACGTCGGATTGGGGAAGTTTTAGGTGTTTTTGCTTTCCTGGCTGTAATAATTGGCTGTTTGGGCCTGTTCGGACTCGCCTCCTTTACCTCTGAACGCCGGACAAAGGAAATCGGCATCCGCAAGGTTTTGGGGGCCTCAATTCCAAACATTATGAAGCTTCTTCTCAGAGAGTTTTTTATTCTGGTCGTCATAGCCAACATCATCTCTTGGCCCATTGCATATTTTGTGATAAACAGATGGCTTAAAGGGTTTGCTTACAGGGCTCCGCTTTCAATCTGGATTTTTCTCGCTTCGGGCTGCTCAGCCATCCTTATCGCATTACTTACCGTTAGCTATCAAGCTGTTAAAAGCGCTGTGACCAATCCAGTAGATTCCCTCCGATATGAATGAGCTTTTATAGCTGTACTTGAAACTCCAACCAGGATTTAAGAGTGTACTCCAAATCCCCTGAAGCCTTTTCTCCCCAATTCTCCAATACTTGACCTCTATATCGAGTGAAACGACGACCTTACAGAACTCTATGAACTCGGTCTTGTTGCTCTCTCAAAAGAGATTGATGAAAATTACAAGTTAGGTGGTGGTATTTCTAACTCGAAAAACAGGCTTGCCGCGCTTTGCCCGCAATGACACAAGGATGGGATTGCCACGCAAGCTCGCAATGACATCTAAAAAGTATTACTGAATTATTTAACCTGAATTATTCATAAAATCGGCCGACTTCCCAAGCATAAAAACCTTTGAAGGATGAGTGATCATCCTATGTCGGCATCTTTTCCCCTTCGGGCGAGCCGATCTCACTGCATCTGCTTTGTTGTGGTCCATTCGCGGTGGTAAACCACAGCTTCATGAACCACGCCTCGCATTTGCAGCAACCTCGACTCGTGAATAACACAGGCTAATCAGTAAACCTGGCTCTTTTTACAAAACAGGTTATTTTATATCGACCTTCACGACTACCGCTGCGGCGGTGTCTCCAGCCGCACAGCCATCGAATAGCCCATATCCACCGCCCTTGAGCACCAGCTCTTCGATCAGTTCAATGATCAAGCGGGCACCAGTTGAACCCTGAGGATGGCCCCAAATAAGGGAACACCCGTAATTGTTCATATCACCAGGTTTGATCCCCATCTCTCTGCAGAAATAGATATCATTGACGGCAAAAGGATTGTGCGACTTGATCGCTTTAATGTCTTTGATCTTTAGGCCTGCTGATGACAGTGCCTTCCTGGCTGCAGGCACGATAGACATGGCCATAAAACCCCTCTTGGCTCTTGCCTCGGCATAGGAAAGAATCTGAATCTCGATATTTGGGTCACGGCTCAGTTCGCGCGCCTTTTCCCTGGTGGATACGACAAGGCATGCATTCCCATCCGCAGGGTACGTCTGGGTTCCAAAGGTGACGGTCCCGTTGGGAAGCACGGGTCTCAGCCTCGCCAGTGCATCAGCCGTTGTCGGAAAAACTCCTTCATCACCAGTCACTGTCGCTATCACTTTTCGTCCGGCTGGATCCCTGACGTCAAGAGGAACAACCATGAAGCGGTTCAGGAACGCACTGTTATCTTTCAGGGCGTCCTGGTATTGATTATATCGCATAAGAGTGACTTCATCCTGTTCTTCCTTGGATATCCCCACCTCCTTGGCGACGTTTTCTGCGGTCTCAATCATTGCATTTTTCGCGTAAGGATCATAGCCAAAATTATCCCACACCCAGTCTTCTTTATCTCCTGTCCCTCCTGTGCCCAGAGGATTTGGGTAATAGATATGCGGTCCATTGCTTGTCCTGTCGCAGGTCACGATGAGAATCGTCCCATTCACGCCAAGCTCAATCTCCTCAGAAGCAACAGCCACACATTTCGCCGACGTCGCACACGCCTGACTAATGGCTGGCCCTGTCACTCCTGGCGCTCCAATCATACCCGCTATCCAAGGTACCCCATAGAAACTGCTCTTCTGGGGAATTGTCATGCCCAGGATTATGCCATCGAATACCTTCGTCGATATTCCTCTGGCTGGCAGCGCTCCCTTACAAATCTCAGCCGCAAATTCCATTGAGTGGAGATGAGCAAAACTACCCTGCCAGCGGCAAAACGGCGTGCTCCAGTAGGCATCGTAAGGAATGAATGCTTTTTGTAACGTCATTTTTTACCTCTTGCTTTCAAGTTTTGGGTTTTAAAATTTTTCTGATCATGCATGGGCAAACCTCGCATTCTTCTTCGGACCGTATTTCATGAAATTCTCCATCCCTATCCTCATATCTTTAGTCCTCACACATTCTCCGAGCATCTTGGCTTCATGTTTGAGCCCCTTCTCAAGAGTCATTCGGGCTCCTTCAAGTATGACCCTCTGAAGAATCTCATCGGTCTTCCGGGAGAGATGTCCGATGTCCACCTCCGGAAGAGATTCGGGAATCTCCATCGGCTCTTTGTGTATGGGCGGAACCTTGGCTTCTCCTGAAATCACTTTCTTGGCAAAGGCGATGCCCGCCTCTTTGATATCTCCTCCTATCTCTTCCTGTATTAATCCCATTTGTAGCGCCTCTGATGAAGAAACAGAATTCCCTGTCCGAAGGATGGGCCAGGCATTCAAGAGCCCCACAATTCGTGGAAGCCTCTGGCTTCCTCCGAATCCTGGAATAATGCCCAGTTTGGGTTCGGGCTGGCCAGCGAGAACCGCCAATCCTTTCTGTGCGATCCTTGCCGTACAAGCCATGGCCAGCTCATTCCCCCCTCCAAAGGCCAGACCGTTCATGGCACAGATAACAGGCTTACCGAGGTTCTCGATCAGATTCAATGTCTCCTGTCCCTTTAAGGCCAGAGCCTCTGCCTCTTCGGGAGTTCTCAGCCGAGCCAGCATATTGATATCCGCTCCCGAAACAAAAGCTTTAACCCCAAAACCAGTCAGGACAACTCCCTTTATCTTTTTATCGTTTTTTATTCCAGTAAAAACTTCAGCAAGCTGGTCCAGAATTAAGAGATTGAGGGCGTTTAAATTCTTAGGCCTTCGAATGGTGACGACAGCAACATCATCCTCGTCTTCTCTAAAAACAAACGGAATATCCCAGGGTTTCCCCGATCGAGCTTGCTCGACGAGAACTTTGGGCACAGGGAATTCAGGCCATTCCTTCGCATAAACCTCGACAAGTTCAAGAGCTTTCTCGACCCCCATTTCGTTCATCATCTGAAAAGGAGGATTCATGACAAGGGCATTCTCGACAGCCATTTCTAAATCGGCGATATTAGAGATCCCCGAGTCAATTATTTCAGATACGAGTCCAAAGACCGCTCCTTTAATCCGATTCGACACCATTTCGAAATCATTCTCACTATAGCCAACCGCTTTCCCCATCATAGCCGTCTCCC
>Ga0209635_10003423_pt1 | contig 12356 bp, 11 predicted proteins | sample DeeMarSWOR230_32_FD_187463 | JGI IMG/M metagenome (GOLD analysis project Ga0209635, IMG submission 187463) | Marine sediment microbial communities from White Oak River estuary, North Carolina - WOR-2-30_32 (SPAdes) (version 2) | ecosystem: Environmental > Aquatic > Marine > Intertidal zone >...
ATTCCTAATAATGTAAACACATTATCTATAAATTCCAATACGTTTGCTCCAAAGTTCATAGAAATCGATTACCTTAAAAAAAAGGTCATACTTTAAGTTTTAGTTTGATTTATTGAAAAGTTAAGTTAACTATTTTAGCATTGGCATATTGAGATCAGACCTCTTTACAATCTCAATAGCTTTATCATATCCCGCATCAGCATGTCTAACTACTCCTATACCAGGATCTGTTTTAAATACACGTTTAATTCGTTCATCAGTTTCTTTTATACCATCACATACAACTACCATACCTGCATGAATGGATAATCCAATTCCAACACCTCCTCCATTATGAATTTGTACGCTATCTGCACCAGCAGCGCAATTTAGTAGGGCGTTAAGTAAAGGCCAATCAGCAATAGCATCACTGTCATCTTTCATATTCTCAGTTTCTCTATATGGGGAGGCAACGCTTCCACTATCTAAATGATCCCTTGTTATAGCAATAGGACCTATTTCTCCAGCTCGTACCATCTTATTAATTACAAGTGCGAATCTTTCCCTTTCACCATATCCAAGCCAGCAAACTCTAGCAGGAAGTCCTTCCCATGGGATATATTTTTCTGCAAGTTTAATCCAATTGGACAAGATCTTATCATCTGGAAACATCTTGATAACTTCTTTGTCTGTTTTTAGAATATCATTAGGATTTCCAGACAATGCTAACCATCTAAAAGGTCCACGACCAATACAAAGCATGGGTCTTATATATGCTGGAATAAATCCTGGATAATCAAATGCATTTTCTAATCCTGCTTTAAATGCTTGTCCGCGAAGATTGTTGCCGTAATCGAATACAATTGATCCATTTTTTTTAAAATCGATTATTGCATTACAATGATTTTTCATACTTGTCATAGACTTTTTGATATATTCATTAGGGATTTCGTTTCTAAGTTTAAAAATATCCTTTAAAGAATCACCATAATATCCCGCAGGGACATATCCATTTAGTTCGTCATGTGCGGATGTTTGATCAGTTACAATATCTGGTGTAAAACCATCTGTAACCAATTTAGGTAAAATATCTGCACAGTTGCCTAAGACCCCAATTGAACATGCTTTTTTTTCTTCTTTTGCTTTATTTGCTATATCTATTGCTTGATTGATAGCTTTTACTTTTCCATCACAGAAACCTGCCTCTATTCTCTTATCAATTCTTTTTTCATCACATTCAATAGCAATACAAATACCTCCAGTCATTTTAACTGCGAGGGGTTGAGCACCTCCCATTCCACCCATGCCTCCAGTTAGAACGATTTTTCCTTTCAGATTGCTATTGAAATGTTTTTTTGCAAGAGCAGAAAAGGTTTCGTAAGTTCCTTGGATTATTCCTTGGGTACCAATGTAACACCAGGATCCTGCTGTCATTTGACCATACATTATTAAATCAAGTTTTTCCAATTCATGGAATTTTTCCCATGTACTCCAATAAGGTACTATGTTAGAATTTGCCATGAGTACTCTTGGAGAATTTTTCCATGTTCTAAAAACAGCAATAGGTTTACCGGATTGAATTAGCATTGTTTCATCGTCTTTAAGATTTTTAAGAGTTTCTACAATAATATTGTAACAATCCCAGTTTCGTGCAGCTTTACCTGTGCCACCATATATAATTAATTCTTCAGGTTTCTCAGCATTTTCGAGATTATTTTCTAGCATTCTCAGAATAGCTTCTTGCTTCCATCCTTTGCATCTGATTTTCATTCCAGTAGTTGCTTTGATGTTTTTCCCCATAAAAAACGAATCCATATATTGAAAAGTTCATACTTAAATCTTTTTTCAGAAAAATTTTGATAAGTAAGGAAGGATTGGCTGGCCTCACTAGGAGGGGATGGGATGCACTCTAACAAAAACTACCAGCCCGATTCCTTCCACTACTGACATATAATTATCGTATATATATGCTTTTCGCTTATAACAAGGATATACTTACTACGTTGTTTCCTCTTAGAATTATAGTGCCAAGTCGTCTCTTGGTTTCACCATGATTCTCTTCAACATCATCTAATACCATGTTCATATATTCATCATAGCCTGTAAGTTTTCCTTCCATGGATCTCCCATCCTTTAAGAGAAGGGATAGCTTTTGATTTACTGATTTTTCTAGTACATCTAATGGTAATGCCATATAAATGGTGAAACATATTAATCCTTTTTAAATCATTCCCCTTAAAATTACTTTAAAAATGACAACAATTAAATGGTATATGTAGATTACAGATTTGCTCTTATTGGGGAGGAGTAAAATATGACGGATAGAAAAATTGTACATGTGGTAGGAACCGGAACTATTGGAGAACCATTAATTGGTTTGCTTTGTGATGCTCAAAGAGATTTAGAGATTGATGAGGTGACATTTTATAAACATTCTCCTATACTAATAGATAGACCCAAGATTAAAGGTTTGATTAATAGAGGGGCTAATCTTGCTGTAAGCAAGGATAAACTAAATGACTTTCAGGAACTTGGTACAGAACCAACATATGAATCAGAAGAAGCAATAAAGCGTGCATCTGTTGTTATTGATTGTACACCAAAAGGTACTGGATTGATGAATAGGGAGAAATATTACAATAAATATAAAAATAAAGTTAAAGGTTTTTTGGCGCAAGGATCTGAGTTTGGTTTTGGTAAGATGTATGCATTAGGTATCAATGATGAAGCTATCAAACCTAGTGATAAATTTATCCACATTGTAAGTTGTAATACTCATAATATGGCGGTTCTGATAAACACCCTTGCAATAGAAAATAAAAAAAGCAATCTAAAAGAAGGGAAGTTCCTATGTATTAGAAGAGCAAATGATATAAGTCAGGTTAAAAGCTTTATTCCTTCTCCTGAAGTAGGTACTCATAATGATGAAAAGATGGGAACGCACCATGCAAGAGATATCTATCATCTTTACGAAACATTGGGAATAAAACTTAATGTTTTTTCAAGTGCTTTAAAACTCAACACACAATATATGCATAGTATATGGTATGACATAAAACTTGATAAAAAGATAACAAAGGATGAAGTTATTCAAAGATTTATGGACAATCCCCGGGTTGCGGTAACACAGAAAAAATCTGCAAATATGGTGTTTTCATTTGGTAGAGATCATGGCCATTATGGTAGAATTCTGGATCAAACGGTTGCAGTTCTACCTTCTGTACATATATTGAATGAAAATGAGGTAATTGGATTTTGCTTTACACCACAAGATGGAAACTCTTTGTTAAGCAGTATATCTGCAACTGAGCGTTTTTTATATCCAGATTCATATAAGGAAAAACTCAAATGCCTAGGAGCATTTCTTTTACAGGAAGTATAGTCTTTAGACAGTGGAAAAGTTATTTTAATGATCCCCTAATTTGTTCTGGTATAATTTTATTACTAACAAAATATAACAGAGATGTTTAGGAAAATGGGAAATCATAGTAAAACAATAAGAGATTCAATACATGGAAATATAAAAATTGAAGGAATATTTCTAGATTTATTAGATTCACCAGAAATTCAACGTTTGCATAATGTTAAACAATTGGGTCTTACTCATTTGGTATTTCCTGGAGCGCATCATACAAGATTAGAACATTCTCTAGGTGCTTATAATATGGCTTATAAAGCATCCGAAATACTAAAACTTGATGAAGATGAACGAGAACTTGTAAACTGTGCAGCTTTACTACATGATATAGGTCACGGTCCTTTTTCTCATACCTTAGAATCTATTCTCAGAAATTCTCTTGATGTTGACCATGTTGATTTAACTGAAAGACTTATTTTTGGAGAATATGAAATTTTTGATTCAAGAGAAAAAAAATTTATATCTTCTCAAAGCGTTCATGAAATACTTAGTAAAAATAATATAAATCATAGGCATATAGCAGATATTATCAAGGGAAAAATGCGGGGCCGATCCTATTTAGGTCAACTTTTGGATAGTTCAATTGATGTAGATCAATTAGATTATCTAATCCGTGATGCTTTTTATACAGGTGTTGCATATGGGATGATCGACATTGAACGTTTTTTACAGACATTGATTATTAATGATAACCAATTAGCTATTGTTAGAAAAGGTGTTGGTGTAGTAGAGAATATCTTAATGGCAAGAACTTTAATGTATTCCTCGGTTTATTATCATAAAACTGTCCGTATTGCAGAACTTATGTTATCAAAATCTATCGAAATGATGCCTGATGTAAAACCTTTCGATTTTTATAAGATGACAGATGCAGAGCTTGTAAATGATTTAAAAAAAAAAGGTTTATATCAAAATGAAATAATTACATGTTTAAAGTATAGAATATTATTTAAGCAGGCTTATATACTTACTCGTTCCAATTTAGACGAGCAGAATAAGGAGATTGTAAAAGATTTAGAAAATGTAAATATCAGAAAAGAAAAGGAACAAGAAATTGAAGATACTCTAAATATACCTTATGGACATGTAATAATTGATGTTCCATATAAGGAACTTCATCAATCGGAACCAAGGATAGATCAAACTGATATAATTATTATCGATAAAAACAAGCAAAAATCCTTGGATGAATTCACACCTGTAGCTAAAGCTGTTAGATCAAGAACAATTCCAGATTGGGTTGTTATGATAGTAACTGATGAAAAGCATAGAGATGTTGTTTCAAAAAAAGCTGAAAGGATTTTATTTAGTTGAGATTATTGAGTTATAAATTATTTATATTATTTATTACCGTAACCCATATATGCTACAATTATATCCTGATGTGAGTGAGTTTATTATGTCGAAAACCTTGTGGATAAAGATAGAGGAACTACTTGATGGGAAAAAATTGGGCCATACTGTTAATATCCGTGGTTGGATATATAGAACAAGAAGCAGTGGAAACATTGTTTTCGTTATTATTAGGGATTCTACAGGGTTACTACAAGCAACTGTTAAAAAAGGTAATCTGCCTGATAAAGATTTTGAAGATGCGAAAAAAGCACTGGTTGAATCTTCGATAGAGTTGGAAGGTGATGTTAAAGAAGATAAAAGAGCTCCTGGAGGATATGAACTTCAAGTTACGCGATTTAATGTTATTCATTTTGCTGAACCTTTTCCTATTGTGGAGGATCAAAGTCCCGAATTCCTTCTTGATCAAAGGCATCTTTGGATTCGCTCTCAGAAGCTTACATCAGTTCTTAAGGTTAGATCTACTGTTGTAGGTGCAATACACGATTTTTTCAGGGAAAGAGGTTATTTTGAATTTGACGCTCCAGTTTTACAACCAAATCAATGTGAGGGTGGTTCTACTCTTTTTAAAGTGAAATATTATGATAAAAAAACATACCTTGCTCAGACCTGGCAGCTTTATGCTGAAGCAGCAGTTTTTTCACTTGAGAAAATATACAACATGGGTCCTACATTTCGTGCTGAAAAATCAAAGACTTCTAGACATCTGTCTGAGTTTTGGATGGCTGAGATGGAAGCAGCTTGGATGGATTTATATGAAGTTATAGAGGTAGCCAAAGAAGAGGTCAAATTTATACTAGATGTTGTTATTAAAAACAATAAATATGATCTCAATGTTTTAGGACAAGATATTAAAAAATTAAGGAATATTGCAAATTCTAATTTTCCAAATATTACATACACTAAGGCTATTGAGATACTTAATGAAAAGGAAAATATGCATGTTGAGTGGGGAAAGGATCTTAGAACAATTGAGGAAAATAAACTAATGAATTATTTTAAAACACCTGTCGTCATTACAAATTATCCCATAGAAATAATGGCGTTTTATAAACCTAAAGATCCAAAAGATCCAAAAACAGCTCTTTGTTTTGATATGGTTGCCCCAAAAGGATATGGAGAGATAGTAGGTGGTTCTCAACGAAGTACTGATATTCAATATATGAAAAAAAGGCTTAGAGAAACAGGTGAAAGTATAGAAAATTATGATTGGTATTTTGATCTCAGAAGATATGGATCAGTTACACATTCAGGATATGGTTTAGGTGTTGAAAGACTTGTTTCATGGATTTGTAATCTTGATAATATAAAAGATTCAATTCCTTTTCCACGAACGATGTTGCGTTTTAGGCCATAGGAGTTAATGTAATGAGATTAAAAACCCATGTTATAATATCAGGTAAAGTCCAGGGGGTTTGGTTTAGAATAAATACAAAAAATAAAGCAGAACAATTAAATTTAACTGGATGGGTAAGAAACACAACTGATGGAAAAGTTGAGGCAGTATTTGAAGGCGAAGAAAGAGACATTAATGAAATGATTAAATGGTGTTATGAAGGTCCTCCTCATGCATATGTACAAAACGTAAATGTTGAAACTAAATCTAAATTAAATGGTTTCTATAAATTCGAAATAAAATATTAAATATAACTATTAAAAGAATCTATCATTTCCTTATTTATATCAATTAGAATTATTTTTTCAAAAATGTCTTCAAACTCTTTTACTTTATTTATTATAGCTTTTGCTGCTTTTTCTGGTGAAATTTTCCCAACGCCAGTTCCCATTCCGGGTATCGCTATGCAACGAAAACCTAATTTTTCTGACAGTTTCAAAGCGGCATGGATTGCTCGTTCAATATTTTTTAAACTTGTTTTCATCGCAGGTTTTTTCATTGTAGGAGCATGGATGACATATTTACATGGTAGACTACTAGCTGTAGTAACAATAGCCTTGCCAACTACAATAGGTGCTTTGCTAACAGCCTCTTTTTCAATCTCTTTTCCACCTACACGTTTTATAACTCCAGCTACTCCACCGCCCATATATCCATAAGAATTTGCAGGATTTATAATTGCATCACAATCAATTTTAGTGATATCACCTTGTTTAATGATAATGCTCATAAAAACTATTTTTTATCCTTTTCTTCCTTTTTTTTCTTTTTTTCTTTCTCCTTTTCTTCGAGATGTTTTTTCTCCTTTGTCATCATTCCTCTTAAAGTTCTCATTCTGGCATCCATAGTTCTGATTTTATGATCAATTTTTCCCTTTTTGATATTGTACTGTCCTCTTGATATCTCATTAGAGTTCAATTTAACTTTCAAATCTTCAATTTTTTCTTTTTCTTTCTCTATGTATTTCTCTTTCTTTGCAATGTTTTTTTCCAGTCGTTTTAGGAAACTCATTTTATTTACCCCACATTTTCTTTTAAGTAATTTAGGTGTATAGTTTTTCTTATCCTAATAGGGTATATATATTATATTTATAATTATCTTCGCGTTTGAAAGTATATATATTACCAAATCTTCAAAGATATGTTTTTGTATATGTGACGCGTGCTTCGTTAAATTGATATTTATATATCTATTAACTTTCCAAAATGACTTTGTGATTTATATAATTTTCAGCCTAGAGATTATTTATTAATTTAAAAAATTGATATAGATGCGTTTGTAAAAATAAAAATATTCACTAATTTTTTAATCTGTAATATATTACAGATTTTTATGGACAAAATAAAAATAGCTACGTTTAATGTCAATTCAATTCGTTCAAGAACTCATATTGTAATACCATGGATTGAAGAAAATAAACCTGAAATAATGTGCATGCAGGAAACAAAAGTGGCAAATGATAAATTTCCAGTAGAAAATTTTGAGGAAATAGGATATAATATAATATTCAATGGTAGTAAAACTGGAAGAAACGGTGTGGCAATAGCTTCTAAAGAAAAACCTATAGAATATTCATTTGGATTACATAATGAACCAAAGGATGAAGATAGGTTAATAATGGCTGAATTTCCTAATTTTAAAATTATAAATACATATGTCCCTCAAGGATTTAAAATCGATAATGAAAAATATCAATATAAATTAAAATGGCTTTTTAGATTGAAGGAATATTTTGATAATAAAATTTCGATGAATAATGATGTACTGTGGTGTGGCGATATTAACGTTGCACCAGAAGATATAGACATACATAATCCAAAGAATCAAAAAAATCATGTTTGTTTTCATAAAGATGTTAAAAATGCATATGAAAAAATTAAATCTTTAGGATTTATAGATATTTTTAGAAAATATCATCCAAGAGAACCAGGACAGTACACATTTTTTGATTATAGGGTAAGAGATTCAGTGAAACAAAAACTTGGATGGAGAGTAGACCATATGCTTGCAAGTAAATCAATGGCAAAGAAATCAAAATATTGTAATATTGACATAGAACCTAGATTGAAGGAGAAACCTTCTGACCATACGGTTCTTGTTGCAGAATTTCAAAAATGATTTTTTCATATTGATTCAATTTTAATTTTTAAACTGTTTCTATAAATGGTTTTTCTCCAAAATATTCAGCAGCTGTCAATATCTTTTTATTCAGTTGATTTGCAATATTCCAAATCTTTTTTGTCCTGTCTCGAAATCTCTTTTCACGAGTTAAATGATGATCATAAATAATCAATTCTGAATCTGTTTCCTCCAAAATTTTAATAGTATTTTCAATAGATCTATTAAGATTTATTCTATTTAATATATATCCAAAGAGATATGTTGTTGGACCATCTAGAAATATAATTTTTGGATTTTCTTTAATAATTATCTCTGCATAGTCCTCAATAATAGGCCCGCTTAAATCAGAGGAATGAAGTAATTTTTCTCCATTATATTCAATTATAGTTGCAAAAACCCATCCTACAGTTGCATATTCAATTCCATGAAATAACGGTTTTGTAAATCTAAGTTTTGTTCCTCCAAATTTGAATGTTTTATTCTCTGGAAAGATAATTTTGATATAATCTGATTTTATTTCTGGTATTTGATTATATGATTGCCATTTTTTAACTCTATTTTCAAATCTTTTCTTACCAATTCCAAGAACCTCTTTTCTACGTTGATTATATGATCCAAAATTTTTTGAAATTGCAATTGGAAGATCATCAATTGGATTAGGATAATCTTTTTTTTGTTTTTTAAATATCAAATCATTATCTGTTAATCTATATTTTTCAATTATTGACTTACAGAATTCATTTCCTCTTGTTCTTTGTTTATCATTAATATAGTTATTTGGATTTTTTGTAAAAATTGTTTTTCCACTGTAAATTCCTAGGTCATCAGGAAAATAATGATCAAAATGATAATGCGAGATAGTGAGAACATCTGCCTTTTTACATGCTTCTTTAATTATTTCTTTTCCTATTTTAAACCATTCATTCTTCTGAGTTGGTGTAGCTGGAAAGGAAGGGTGCATTATTGCTATACCGGGATCAAGAACAATTGATATGTCAGGTGTTTTTACAAGGGTAGCTACTGATTTTGCGCCCATTGAATCGAACCAAAGAGGCTTAAATAAAAGTGACATAGAATCCAATATGTTTTTAGAAAATATATCTTTTATGAATCTAATCTATCCTTTCTAATTCTGGGTAACTATATGGTTCAATAACCTCCGGAATATTTTTATCTCTTGTCTTGCTTGTGATTAATCTGGAAATAGTGTATGCTTCCATTTTTTCGTCAGGAAAGGAAACAAGAAAACTTTTGATTTCATCTTCACTTAGGGTATTATCTAACCAATTTCTTTGAGTTTTCCATGGTAGTATAACTGGCATTCTTTTCTTCTTATTATGAATTTTTCTTAGCAGGTTATTCGGTTCACATGTGATAATAGAATAGGTGTAAACATTTTCTTCTGTTTCAGGATTTTTCCAACTGTCCCATATACCAGCAAAAGAAAACCATTTTTTATTCTTTAAACGAATATAATAGGGATAGTTTTTTCCTAAAATATATCTCCATTCAAAAAAACCACTAGCAGGGATTAGGCATCTCTTTTGTTTTATTGAGTTTCTAAAACTTGGTTTTTCAAATAAAGTTTCTGCACGAGCATTCATTGTCTGATTTCTAATTTTTTCTGCATCTTCAACTTTTTTCACCCAAAAAGGAATCAGGCCCCAATAATAAATCTGAAATTGGTTAGGATTTTCATTGCTTATAACAGGCATTTTTGGTAATGAAAAGGAATTGACGGTGTAATAACTAGACATTTTATTTTCTTGAGTTTGATCAACTCCATATGTTTTCTCGAACTCATTCTGATTTCTATAAATAATCAGACTATAACTATAACACATATTTAATTATCTCATATTAAAAAGAGTTATTTATATAAAAACATATTCAATGCTTCTTTTATACAATCATTGCAATATTCGTTATATCCATTGATACAGGTGTTTCCTCTGAAAAATTTGAATATCGGTTTATATTGTTTACATTTCTTACATTCTAATTTAAGTACCATATTTATACACGCTCAATTTCATTTTAACTGTAATTTTAATTCAATTCGACGTGTTTATTTGGTTTTTATCTCAGGTATCTGTGGTACATTCATCTTTTCTTTATTTTTCTTAATATTATATCTTTTGAAGAATATTATACAATCTTTCAAGTTTGTAGCCGAAAGGTATGAGGATACTTTCACCACATTTGGCAATCTGACGTAGATAATAATTAACGTCCACTTTCTCATTCTCATCAATTTTCTCGGCAATACGTACACGTTCATTGTGATCTCTGGATTTCTCATTTCTTACAATATAGCGAATAGATTGACCTGGTCTAGTTTGAATTCCAGCATTTCTAAGCTGAATCAATGCAGATTTTACTAAATTATTTACCTGATATTGGGTAATATCTTTAGATATACGAGTGGTAAAAATGAGGGTTTTATTATCAACATTTAATTCTATTATCTGCTTTCCATATTCTAGTAAAACATCTATTGCAAAGGGAATCATATCAATAAATTCTTTAGTGTTATTTGCTTTTGAAAGAATCTTTAACATGTCTCTCTGCATATTTTTCAAATAATAAGGGGAATTACTTTGACGTAACTCAATTCCACGTACTTTTAACTCCCCGTTGTTAAACACTCCGTAATACCTATTCAAAGCCCCAACCTCTGTTACTTTGCTCGGTAAAAAAACTATCCACTTATACTGCCCTTCAACATCTATACCTATCCCGGTACGTTCGCCAATCATTCTGGAAAGGTGAAGCGGTTTCATACTTTCATTTGATGCTTTGATCCATAGTGAGTCAATAATTCCATGTAATACTTTATAACCTGCCTGTTCAACTGTCTCTTTAGCAATTAGGAGTATATCTCGACTAAATGCTGTAATACTTTCATAGCATTCAATGCGACCAAAACGAGCATTACGATAGCCAGTATACCCAAAGCAAACCAAGAGAACCCATTTCCATGCCTGTTGTATCTCATTATACATATCTTTATCAAAATTTTTATTCTTAGATCTGGCTTTAAAACAAAAACGCCTTGAAATAATCGATTTAAGTACTTCAGGTATCAATCCTTTTTGACGAATACATATATGATAATCTAAATGTGGAACACGATTATGAGAATCTTTACAGCAATCACAAAGGATTGTTTCTGGGCTTATGTTGTGAATGACCATTACATTCGGATACAACGAAGCAAAATCGAGTTCAATAACGTCTTCATGTAGGCCAACAGCAGGATCGAGAATAAGTCCTCCACGATCGGAGACTAAAAGCTCCCTTGCTGTTTTCCATGTTTCAGGCATATTCTTCTTCCAAGGAATAAGATAACCTTCTTCAGTTGCTTTATTGACCTGCATCTGACTAATTGCGGTACCTGCTCCAAGTCTTGATAAAAGTTGTAAAGGTATATTTGAGCATCTGGAAATGTCTAATAATCCATGAAATCCACTTTCACCATATAAAAATGAATTACTAGTATCGATATGTGCTCTTCCATAAAGCGTGTAAAAAGCTGGACGATAGATTATTTGCCCATAGCTGAAATATGTTTTTTCCTGTTTGAAAGGACGTAAACTCTGAGTTTTTTCTCTCCCAAGATTTACCAAATTACTTATTCCACATATCTTTGCTCGATGATACAGAAAAGGAATTACGCTACTATCTCCTTTATTTATATAAATGATATCTGGATCAATTTTTTGCACATGTTCTATAGCTGAAAGAATCGTGTCGGCTTCATTTTCCTCTTCTATGACGAAATCATCAAAAACAATTGATTTTATTGGATTGTCAAACGATATTATTCCGCTCTGCTTTTTTTGAATAATATCAAGATAGACGCTCCTATAAAATGGCATAATGTAATCAATGTTCCATTGTGAGTCATCCAGGATGAATTGTTTACCATCCCATCTTACATTAGAATTACAAAATACTCCTTTGTCTTGCAGATACCTACTTGGTAAACGAATATCTACGTTGAACAAGTGATACTTATGAAATTTTCCCCAAAAATCAATCATTTTTGAAAGCTTACCAATTAAACAAATTTTTTTAGGAAATATT
>Ga0209635_10003424_pt1 | contig 12355 bp, 14 predicted proteins | sample DeeMarSWOR230_32_FD_187463 | JGI IMG/M metagenome (GOLD analysis project Ga0209635, IMG submission 187463) | Marine sediment microbial communities from White Oak River estuary, North Carolina - WOR-2-30_32 (SPAdes) (version 2) | ecosystem: Environmental > Aquatic > Marine > Intertidal zone >...
ATTTTCTTCCAATTATTTTTAAAGTTATTATCGAACATTTACGCTTTTCTCTTCTACTTCTTCTTAACCTCAATTTTCTTAAAATCTACATATGTACTTATTAAATTATAATATAAATTCAAACCTGGAACTTCATTCTTTCCGTAATATTTAATTATTGAAGAAATACATTTCAAGATATCAGGAGGGCAACCAGGTAATTCTAATATTTGTTTATTCGATATAATTTTAGTCGTACTTTTAGATTTCTTTTTCTTTTCCTTTTTGATTTTATTTTTAGCCTTCTCAATTATGTTTTTACCTTTTTCTATAATTATTTTTCTGAAAGTTCGATCTTTCGTACTATTTATAGCACAATCTCCAAAAATTAGAATATTTTCCAAAAATTCTGGTTCTTGGGGTTTTTCTCCAATTAATACTGATTGCTTCCCTATATATTTTAAATCTTTAGTCATTTTCGATTTCATAAGATTAAGTAGATGATATGCCTGGTTAAAACATCCGGAACATAATCTCCCTTTTTTTATGTCAGTATTCTTGACTTCCACATCTTCCAATTTAGATGCGCAGAGTTTTATATCCAATTTATTTTTGTTTATATCTTCACCAATTAATTTAATTTCGGAAATATCTACAATACCTATTTTTTTATCACGAGCTTCCATTAATAGATCTTGTTTACTAATATCTATATTTAATAACATTAAAGTAATGGAATCAACTGCAACAGCATCATTACCAATTACCATAAAACTGGTCTTTTTTAAGTTTGAATCTTTATAATTGAATGGTCCAGCTCCTTCTAAAACATAGAATAAATCATTTATTACCAAATCTGGTTTCTTTATCATAAAAACAGTTAAAATATTCGAGATTAGATCTTTTTTATATTGATCAAGATGAAGATAATCACTTCCCACTCTTAGATGTTTTTTAATTTGTTGAGCTTCGTTCGAAACAATTGAATAAGAATTAAGTAAGTTTAAAGTACATGTGAATACTGGATCTACATTTACTTGATTGATTGAAATTATTTTGTCACATCTTAAAATTGCTGATGGTACTTTAAACTCTTTATTATTCAGATTTATTATCTCTTGAGAATATTTATCTTCATCATCTAATAATAATAATTTAGCTCTACACTTCTTAAAAAGTGTTTGAAGATCTAAAGCATCAGCTAAAGCTTTAATTTTAACATGTTGGTCTGGAAAACTACCAACATATATTTCTTTAGCTCCAGCATCTGTACATAAAGAAATTACTGAACTGATAACATCAAAGTTTGTGTTGGTAGGAAAACCACTTGGGTTCCTTAAATTAATTTTTATAAAAATAAGATCTCCTTCTTTGATAAATTTTGAAATTCCACCTAATTTTGAAATTCCCTCTAAAACCCCGTCTTTGGAAGTAGTACTTTTTATTAGTGCAACTTGCGTAGCTTCTGTTATTGATGAATTACTATTCATTGTAAAGTTCTATGGATAATTCATTAATACAATAAATTGTTAAAATTACATAATTAAATAAACTTTTATTAAATTCCCTTCGGGTGTTTATTATTTTTAAACAAAGTACTGCTAAAATTCAGGTATCTTCCTTTGAAAAAAAATTATTATCTAAAAAAGTTGGAATTGATATAGGCCAAAGTCTTACAAAGATTGCATGTATTGATGGAGATAATATGATTTTATCAATCTTTCCAACAAAACAAAGTTTTAACAAAATTTCTGAGTTTTTCGAGATTGTAAAGTCTGATATTGAACAGATTAATTTAACAGGAGGAAAAGCTTATAATATGTTTAAAAAATATGAGGAGCAATATCACTGCAAATTGATTGACGAATTTGAAGCAAATATAAAGGGCGTAGAATTTTTATTTCAATCTAATGAAAACCAACCTTTACCTCATTCCCTAATTGTGACAATCGGCACTGGTACTTCAGTGGTTTTAAAAAAAGAAGATTTCTCACATGTAGGAGGAACTGCCTTAGGAGGTGGATTTTTTATGGGTTTGAATAAGTTATTATTTAAAATGGATGACTATCAAGAAGCAATTGAGATTGCTAAGAAAGGAAATCGTTATAATGTTGATTTAAAAGTTGGTGATATTTATGCTCCTGAAGATCAAAGAATTGATTTATTATTTAGGGAATTTACAGCAGCATCATTAGGAAAAATTGATCTAAATTTTGATTTGAATAATTTGAAAAGGGAAGATTTTATAAAATCAATAATATGCATGATCGGAGAAAATATAGGTACAATGGCATACCTGATGGCAGATTATAATGATATTTCGAATATCGTTTTTTGCGGAGGGTTTTTAAAAGATAATAAAATAGCAAGGAAAAATTTAGCATTAATTTCTAAAGTTCACAAGAAAAAAGCAATATTCTTAAACAACTCAGAATTCTGTGGTGCAATTGGCGCATTAATTTTGTAAATTGTGCGCTGATTTGGAGATTTTTAGTCATCGAAATTAATTCTTATAAAAACACTATAAATCAGCGCAAATTAAATATAGTTACTTCACTAAATAATTTTTACTCTATCAAATTAATTAAGCTTATAATTAGGAAGGAAAAAGATAATTTCAAAAAGAAAACGAGGGGTGTTAAATAGTTTCTGAATGTTTTTTAAGTAGATCTTCATTGGTTTTACCCATCTTTATCGCTAACTCTGCTATAATAGAATCAAGATATACAAACGCTGCAATCTCGAAATTAGTGCCTTCTGGGGTAAGAAGAGCTGTATCATCATGGCGATCAACCTTATCTCTTTTCGTTCTTCCCTTTAATTTAATTGTAATCTCTGAGATTCTCCCTACTATTGATTCTGGATGTGAAGTGATTGAAACAATTCCATAAGGTTTTACAGTATTAACATAATTCTTCAATAGAGAAACAACAATCTCCGTTGTTCCTGATCCTGATAAAATTATCAATATATCATTACTTGTTAACGCAGGTATTGAAGCTAGATTGGTTACTATATAGATATTAGCACCTAAATGGACAAGTCGCGTAGCAAAGCATTGGAGTATGAATGCGCTCCTCCCAGAAGCTAGTAAGAAAAACCTCCGCTTATTTATTAACCCATCATAGACTAATTCAATAAATTTTTGAGTGTGCGCAAAATATTTAGGTTTACTTAAATGGTTCATATTATCTTCGAGATTTTTCATCATTATTTCCATAGCTCGAAAAAGAATTTCCTTAACTTTACCATTTACTTTAACCTCATCATTAACTTTATCAGCCATTTTAAACCATCTTATCACTTATGAAGATACAATATTTGTAAGGAAGGAATTTAAAAATATATTTGGGTTATTATAATTTTTAATTTTTGCCTTTTAAAATCCAATTATCAAAGTATTAATTTTTATAGGATGATTTTCTTATAACCCCTTAAGAATCCAATTAAAAATTAAAAAGTATTTAAGAGGTGTAATTAAAATAAGGCAGTTAGATAAGATAGGATTGATATTGATTATAATAGGGGTGGCTATTATTTTACCAGCAATCACTATTTTTGGCTTTTATTATGGAATGTATGTACCTGTTCCTTTTTTAAGAACATTATTCAGAACACTTATTGTTGTAATGCTAATAATTGGCAGTATAATATTTATAATAGGGATATTAATCCGGATAGTAGATCGTCTTCAAGAAAAAAAATCATCTACTTATTCAATTAAAGAAAGGAAGACTGAGAATGAAGTTATAGATGACATTATTAATTTCTTAAAGAATAATGAAGGGAAGGCATTTACTCTTAACGCTTTATTAAATAGAATCTATGAGGAAGATCGATTTGAATTTAATGAAAAGATCATAGAAGAATTATTACAAGTGTTAGTTAGTAGTAATGAAATTAGTTCCCAATTCAAAGATGGAGAAATATTTTACTTATATTAATATAGTTAAAGATATAGTTTTTGACTTCATATCCCAAAGATAAATAGAATTTAATTTTAATTGAAAAATAAAAAAAAAGGAAAATTAAAAATATTATGGAGAAACTTTATGGCAAGTCCTTAATAATATCTATTGCTTTTTCAAATGGGATTGCCTGTAATGTTTCTGTCCTTATTGCGCCTGTACTACCGACAGTCATGAGAGCCTTCAGCATAGCATCGTAATCGGGGGCCTCAGCTATCACAACAAAATCATAACGTCCCATTGTATAATAGAATTCTTTAATGGCCCCCCCAACTGATTCTGCTACTTTTTTTGCAGCCTCAAGTCGTTGTGGAGACTCCTTCATGTTCATGATCCCTTCTTGGGTGTAACTTCCAAGAATTATAAATAGAGCCAATTTTTCACCTTAATTATTTAATTATTTGTTAATTTAGGTGATAATTAATTAAGATATAATGTTTTATATACATTTTTGTACATTTAAGAATTACTGTGGAATTTTCTAAGTAATTGAGTAAAACATAAATAAAAATTCGACAATATTTTACAAAACAACATAATTTATATTTTTTGATTAATCTTGAACGAAATTTTATTAGAATTTTTAAAGGGAAAATTTGAAACTAGTAATCTTAATCGTCTCCCAGAAAATTACGGAGGAGGTAAAATATTCTCTCATCCGTTAATCGGTATTGCTCAAGGGAGTGACCCTATTTTTCAAAAATTTAAAGAGACTGTAGGGCCTGAACACCTTACACCCTTGGAAATATGGATGGCGAGTGGTCAAGAACAAGTATCAGCATCTGATCTATATACGGTATCTACAATATTTCCATTTGCTGATAATATTCGAAAGGAAAGTAATACCCCGATTACATTACCAAAAATGATCTTACCTGCTGAAATTTATTCTGTAGCCAGAAATTTTGCTAAGGATTTTAGGAATTACATAATGAGTCAAACAATTGATTTCCTTCAAAATAAGGGGTTTACTGCTATTTCTGGAAAACTTAGCGATGCTTATACTTTAGTTGCAAAAAAAGATTTTTATTCCACATGGTCCGAAAACCATGTTGCCTTTGCTGCAGGATTAGGAACTTTTGGTTTACATGAAGGGCTTATTACCGAAGCAGGGTGCAATATTCGATTAGCTTCGGTCATTACAAATGCACCGCTAACAGTGACTCCAAGAAAAAGTGATGAACCATATGCAAATTGTTTATATTATGCAAAAGGAACTTGTAGAGATTGTATAAAAAAATGTCCTGCTAATGCGATTACAGAAAAAGGTTATGATAAAACAAAATGTAACAGATATCGTGTAAAAGTTGCAAGAGAAATGGTACCACGCCTTAGATCTATTCTTAAATCATATAGTCGCCGCATTAATTGGAAATATAAAGCACATAATTTTCCTGTAGGGTGTGAGTTTTGTCAATTCGGAGTTCAATGTATGGATAAGAATCCAATGGCTAGCCGTTATATAGACTGGTATTGAATTAATTTTAACCTTTATTTGATTTAATCTATTTTATTTCTTTTATTAAAGTAATAGTAGCTCATTTTTCATCTAATCATCATAACTCTATAACTGTAGAAAATGAAATATCAAAGTAAAGAGATTAAACTAATATCATTTCACTTTCTTCAGCTTTTTTTAAAAGTAATTTATAAATTTCATTGACAGTTTTTTGAAAGTCAAAATTATCGAATTCAACCCCTAATCTTGATTTTAAAAGCGGAGGTATATGTTCTGGCTTAATAAACACAGGTATTATCGGTTTTTCTAAACTTTCTGCTGCAGTCCATTCCGTTTCAACTGGTTTAGATCTTAATGCATTTGGTGAACAAAATAAAATCATTAAATCACATTTCTCAAGGTTGTCATTCATATATTTTATTATATTATCTTTCATGTCCTCTTGCCAATACAGCACATCTTCTATCTTATTATAAGTAGTAAGGATTTCTGCGATTTCTTTAATTCTAAATAAATCAGCATCTTTGGTTGCATAACTTACAAAAACTAAGATTCCTTTCCTAGTTTTGGTTGTTTGGTTTGCGGAATATATCTCTAGAGCCTCATCTTCTTTAATTTTTACAACTCTTGCTTTTGGTACTAAGTCTTTAGCCCTATTTAAACTTTTAATTATAAGTGATTTTAAATAATTTTTTAGAAAATATTTTTTTCCTATATAACTTATTATCAACTCTGAATTTTGAATTTCAAAGATGACTTTAAATTCATACTTAAAATAACGAAATGTAGTTGACAAATTTTCTCGAGGCCCGATTTCAGCTACGTTTATTCCGTCTTTTTCCAAAACTTGTGCAAATTCGTCAAATAACTTATTAAGATCCTTAGGATATTTTTCTAAACTATCGCTCTTTACTTGTACTTTTCCCATAATTAACCATTACCTTTATGTAATTATTATAACTTGATAAAATCGAATAAGGATTGACTTTTAATTGGATTATAGAAAGATATTACTCTATAATATTTAATAATTTTGTATTTAAAATAATAAAAGGTGAACTATTTCTTTTAGCAATACAGCTTGTTGAAACTTCTACTCAAAATTGATTGTTAAATAATCCAAGATATAGTATAGATAACGTTAAGCGATCAAGAAGGGGTTTAAGTTGAGCAGTAGGCTCACCTGAATAAGCTGGTGAGCCTACTACAGTTCCACTAAATCCAGGCATGACATCCCTGACAATACTAAATATTGCGATCTATCACCTTTACTCCAGCTTCTTTACACCCCTCTAAAACCCAATTCATTAAAATAGTTACATTTCCATATCTGTAAGAAGTACCATTTAATCCGATAAAATGGATAGGCTTTTTAATTTGTAAATATATCATTTTTAATACTCAAATAAAACTAATTATCAAAAGGCTAAGGATTTACTTAAAAGATATTTAGTCCAATAATTATTGAACTCTTGTTTGAATTGTTAAAACAAATAGTAAAAAAAAGAAAAAAAAATGAAAATTTTATCCTTTTGAAGCCCAACTTATCCAAAAGTTATTTATTTGTATTTAATCGACAAGAGTAAATCGTTCTTGGTTATCTTTTTTCGGTTCGCGTGCATTGTAAAGGCTCTTGCTTGTTCAGTAAGACCACTTGCTGTCTTTTCAAGATGATCAATTAATAAATCAACTGCATTTCGAGCGACAATGCTAGCGCCTTGCTGCTTCATTAATCTTCTAATGGGGCTCCACGCGAATGAATGTTTCTTTTTTGCCATAATTTCATTCCTCCACTTTTTTGTGTAAATTTTATTATCTTTTTAATTTTTAATTTTTTTTGAAGTTATTTTTAGAGTATCTTAGATAATAATATATCGGAAGAGTTATTTAAATGTTATGTAGTAGTGTGAAGAAGGTGGGAAAATAAATGCATAAAAGATCACGACAAAAAATTTAAGTTTTGAATAAACGGTCACCATCTGTGATATATTAGAAACTGATCACACATCAAAAATGAATTAATTTTGTTAGTATCACCATTATTCAAATATTAATACAGAATGTAGGGTCTTTTACTTTGATTTCAATATGATTCAATGGGGAATTAAAAAATATATAATCAAAAAAAATTATCCATGATAAGTATCACATAGTGATCCATCAGATCATAATATTGTTTACCATTGAAAAAAGATGAATTGAATTTATTAGACTAAAAATTATGCAATTATGCTTATTGAAAAATTCTTGGTATATATTGAATTTCATATGATAGAATGGTGATTAAAGAAATTTTGAATAAAAAGTTCGCATCCTTAGTAAATATTATATTGTCAATTATTTGATCATAATTATTAAGTCATGATCGAGTCAAGAAAAAAACATAAGTTGTAATTCAGAAATCACATAGCTTATTGTAGTCGGAACAATGATAGTGATATATTAAGGATAAAAATATTTTATTTTTACGCAATTTTATTTATAAATTATAATTAAGATGTTCATACACTCAGAGGCTGGTTGAAATTGCCTAAGATAAAAGTCAATGATATAAATATGTATTATGAAGTTCATGGGGATGGATTTCCACTCTTAATGATACCAGGAGTTTCCATTTGTCTTAAGATATGGGATAAACCATTAATCGATGAGCTTTCGAAAAGGTTTAAAACAATATTATTCGATAACAGAGGAGCTGGTCAAACTGATATTCCTGACGGAGAATATACAATAAAAATGATGGCTAATGACATAGCTGGGTTAATGGATGCTTTAAACATTGAGTGTGCTTATGTACTTGGATTTTCAATGGGAGGAATGATTGCCCAAGAAATGGCCTTAAATTATCCCCTAAAGGTTAAAAAACTCATTCTTTGGGGTACTGCATGCGGGGGAAGGAAATCAGTTCCTCCTGATCTTACTGCATATAAATTATTTATAGGTGCAATTGAAGGTTTAACTCCAGAAAGGATGGCTAAGGCAACTATACCGCTAATTTTTACTAAAGATTTTATTAAAAAAAATCCCGAATACATAGCTGATAAGATTCAAAGATTTCTCAAATGTCGCATTCCATTTCATAGTTATGCAAGACAAGTTAAAGCTATGTTAAATTGTAATACATGCAGGAGACTTAAAAAAATGGATATCCCAACCTTAATATTACAAGGTAAAAATGATATTCTGATCCCACCAAAAAATGGTGAGATATTAGCTGAGTTAATACCTGGAGCAAAGCTTATATTCTTTGAGCATAGTGCTCATGCCATTTTCCCTCATGAACCAGATTTATTTCTGAAAGTATTATTTGAGTTTCTCATTTAAGTTTTAAAGTGTTTTTGAGCATAAAACCATAAAATTTGAAAATAAAATTTCTAAGAAGAACATTATAAAAAGGAAAATTCTTTTGGTGTCTAGCCTTTTTTACTCCTAATAATGGATAGCATAGAAGATCAATATCAAAACATCATAAAATATTTTCCTAATGCTGAAATTTATGACAATTTAATCTCACATATCTCAATTCAATTAAAAAAGGGAACTATTTTAGAAATTGATTATAGGAATTTTCCAAAAAAACCTAAAGTAAAATTAATTAATCAGAATGGGGATATATATAAAAAACTTGATCGCCTAATTTATTCCTTAAACACGTGGAAATCAAATAATCCTAAGCCAATTATAGAAATTATCAATGAAATCGTAACCTTTCTTGAGAATTTAGAATCTAATACAATTTTGATAAAAGCTGAGCTATTAGAAGGAATTTTAAGATTATGTCGTGAACATCATCCTAGAGAAATCTTAGGAATCTTAAAAATGGAAAAAGAAATTTTTAACGAGTTTATTTTACCTCCAGGCACCCTTACCTCAAAAATATCAGGGATTTTTTCTTCATCTAGACTTCCATTAGATCGTTATTATCAAGCAAGTGTTCATTCACATCCTTCTGGAAATCCTCATCCTTCCTTACAAGATTTAAGGGGATTTTTTAAAGGATTCAATTGTCATTTTATCATAGGATTCCCTTATGGGATAAAAAATGTGAGATGTTATGATAAAAATGGCAAAGAAATAAGCTATAAAGTTATCAAATAGACCTTTAGTAAACAACTCATATTATTATATTGATTAAATGTACTAAAATATAGAAAAGTGTAAGAAATTGGATATCATATACGAAGTATTTAATGCAGATTTGCCAAGACAAGGACCTGGAGATAATGAATCAACAAAAAAAGCATTTTCTTTTCTAACGGAATTACCTTCAGAGCCTAGCATTTTGGATGTGGGATGTGGAAATGGTATGCAAACATTAGAACTAGCCAGGTTAACAAATGGAAGAATATTAGCATTAGACAATCATCAGCCTTATCTCGATGAACTAGATAAAAGAGCTAAGAATATGAATTTTTCTCAGAGAATAACTACAATAAATCAATCTATGCTTGATATGAAATTTGATGGTAATTGTTTTGATGTTATCTGGTCAGAAGGAGCAGCGTATTTCTATGGATTTGAAAAAGCACTTGAAGATTGGCAGGTTTTTCTCAAAGAAAAAGGATATCTCGTGATTTCAGAGCTATGTTGGTTTAAGGAAAAGCTTCCAAAAGAAATATATGATTACTTGATGAGTGAATACCCAGTAATGAAAAATATAAAAGAAAATAAAATAACAATAAATTCTAAGGGGTTAGATTTGATATTCCACTTTAACATTCCCGAATCCAGTTGGTGGGATAATTATTATATTCCTGTAGAGAAAAACATTAATAAATTATGCAAAAAATACCAACATGATAATGAGACACTTGAATTACTTGAGTTATTTAGCATAGAAATTGAAATGTTTAGGAATTATTCAGAATATTATGGATATACTTTCTTTATAATGAGAAAAAAATAAGTATTCATTCCCTTTATTCGAGGAATTTTATATTTTAAAACAAAAATTTTAATTAATTCTTTATTATTTATAAATAATAACTAATTCAAGATTGAAATTATTATTTTTTGAGGTTTATTATATTTGAGTCAACAGGAAATTATGATCCCCGGGGCAGCAAGTATAGCTATCAAATGTAAGGATGGTGTTATTCTTGGTAGCGACAGAAGAGCGACGTGGGGATATACAGTAGTCAATAAATCCACCCAGAAAGTCTTTAAGATTATAGATCATATTGGTTTGGCTGCGTATGGACTGATAGGAGATTTTCAAATTCTAGTAAAAATATTAAGAGCTCAAGCTAATTTATACGAATTAGATGCAGGTGAGCGAATAAGTACGCAGAGTTTAGCTAAATTAGTTTCGAATTTCTTATACTCACGCAAGATGATGCCATTATTGACTAATTTAATTGTAGCAGGAGTAGATAAAGATGGTCCAAAATTGTATACGCTTGATGCTATTGGATCTTTAATGCCAGATGATTATGGAGCGGTTGGAACAGGAATGCTCTTGTCTTATGGGATTTTGGAAGCAGAATATAAACCAGATATGACGATTGCTGAAGGCGAGAAACTTGTTGAAAAAGCTATAAGAAATGCTATTAAGAGAGATGCGATGTCTGGAAATGGGATTGATTTACTGATTATTACAAAAGAAGGAGCAGAAGAGAAATTTATTGAAATTAAAGAACTTGGAGAATAACTTTCTAAATCTCTTTTTTAAATTTTTAATTGTAATAATATTATTCCTATGAGTTTGAATATTTCAAATCTTATTCTTATTTATTGCTAAAAATTTTATTAAATGTTAAATTTTTTAATTTGTGAGTCAAACTCAATAAATTTGGTGTATCTCAATGTATTTATTTAATAACACTTTCAATGATGCGAGAGAAATTAAGGGTTTTAAACAGGATGAAATTCTGCAAATTAAAACTCAAATTTCAAAATTAAAATCAGATAATCTTGAGCTAGACAAATTTATAAAGTCGCAATTTAATAATGAAATTCTTGATTTATATACCGACTATATTGAAAATATTAAGCAATTTATTGAACTGTATTTGGTTTCAGATTCGGAAAAAAGTTTTTATTTAAATTTGAAAAATGAGATCCAGGAGGAGTTAAGATTATTATCCAGCAATTTATCTAATTTAAGTGCAAACGGGAGAAATATTAAGCGGTTTTTAAAAGATCATAAACATATTAATGACTTTATGGTTCATACAAACAATCTAATTAATGAAACAGATACACTTATTTCAATATTAAGAAGACATACTAAAGAGATTGAAAAAGATTATGATAATGATATATATTTATGGATAGAAGCAAATAAAATTAAAAATTTAAACTACAAACTAAATGGTATACCAGAACCTCTAAATTATTGGAAAGAAATTCAGGAATTGTTTATATTCCTAACTAGTTTAGTAGAAGCAAAAATTAAGATTAGAATAAGATCTCGTAAAGATGTTGTTATAACTTTCCACTTTGATGAGCTTTATCAATATTTTTTAAGTAAACAAGACAAAAAATTAACAGTTTACGAGGATCTGATTTTCTTGTTAAATAAAAATAAGATTTTTGAGGAATTTGCAGGAGAAGAATTTATTAATATTGTTGAAAGAAAAGATATTGTTTATAATTTAAAAGCTAAAATGCGTCCTTTTATCCTTTCTACAATTGAAGATAAATTGAAAGGGATTTTTAATGAAATTATCGAACTTAATAAAAAATACGATTTAGAAGGACCGAAAGGAAAATCAGATGTAAATGCACTGATGAAAGAAAGATTCAAAGAATTTTTACCTAAAATAGTTGAGTGCTATTTTTTAGGATTAGATAAAACGTTCCAATCTATCATTAATGAGGCAGATGAGCGAAATATTGATGAATTTGTTAAGATTGTAAATTCTTACTATGAAAAAATTGACAATCTCTCATCTAAAATTGATGAGATCGACACCTGGCTTTTAAATTTTGACCAGTTTTTAAAACC
>Ga0209635_10003425_pt1 | contig 12354 bp, 15 predicted proteins | sample DeeMarSWOR230_32_FD_187463 | JGI IMG/M metagenome (GOLD analysis project Ga0209635, IMG submission 187463) | Marine sediment microbial communities from White Oak River estuary, North Carolina - WOR-2-30_32 (SPAdes) (version 2) | ecosystem: Environmental > Aquatic > Marine > Intertidal zone >...
GATCGGTTTCTTGGTTTTGATGAGTTTATGAGCCATTTTTGTTCTATTTTTAGCTACTTCAGGTGGAAAATAATCTAAAACAATTTTTCCAGTTAAATCTTCTTTTGTTCCTCCTAGGCTCTTTGCTATGGATTCGTTTAGGAGAAGTATTTTGCCATCTGTGTCTACCAAAATGAAAAGATTTGGTACACTATCTATTAGGGTGATATTATTTTGTATTATTTTTTCCAAATCAATTATTTTTTGTTTCAATTCATTATTATCTGTTTGCATCTTAGTAATTGACTTAATATTATCATTCATGATATTAATTTCCCTGATAAATATGATATATGTAATAATAGATTTTTAATTTTACTATAGATATAATAGTGCGTATTTGTGAAAAAATTATTATAAAATATATTTTTAGGTACGAAATGTTATAATATTTATCCTTATCGAAAAATTTATGTTATGCTAATACATATCATATATTAGGGAGAGTGAAAATTTATGAAAAAGATAACCCTTTTCGGGTGTATGTTAGTAGCTATGCTAGTTGTCATATCGGCTTTTCCTTCGGCTGTATCTAAGGGAAATATTATCTACGTTGATGATGACGGTGGTGCAGATTACACAAGTATCCAGAATGCTGTTGATGCTGCATCAGATGGCGATACAATTTATGTTTACAGCGGAACCTATTATGAGCATATAAAAATTAATACATCGATTGTTTTGCAAGGTGAAGACAAAGTAAGTACGATAATTGATGCTGGTGGAAGTGGAGATGTAGTATTTGTAACTGCAGATAACGTAGAAATCACAGGATTTACTGTTATAAATTCAGGTCCTTACTGGCCTAGTTCAGGAATAGAACTACATCAAAATAAAGAGTGTGTTGTCACTGAAAATATAGCCAGCAATTGCTGTATTGGTATTCATGCATTTATAACATCTGACGTTACAATTAGCAAAAATACTGTTACTGATAGTGAATTCGGCATTCGTGTCCAAAAAACTAAATTCAGTACTATCACAAGAAATACTATGCAAGACAATGACTTGGGAATGGATCTAAATGCTGCATATTTCAACGAAATTATAGAAAACAATTTCATAAATAACGAAAAGCAAGTATATTTCCAAATTGTGCTCCTAAATAAAATTGATAGCAACTACTGGGAACGTTTGGTCAATATTGGACCAAAGACTATGTTTGGAATTTTGTTTTTCATAATTCCAGGTTTTATTTATGATTGGAACCCAGCAAGTGAACCTTACGATATAACATAGTATCTTTCCCTCTCTTTTTTTAAATTTATTTATTGTGTAACATAGGTATTTAATGTGCAAAGCCCATTTTATAAAAATCTTTAAATACCTAAAACGTGTTAACACGTGTTAAAGCGTGTTAAGACGTATAAAATATAGATAAGGAAAAAGTAATAAAAAGATATAGGAGACAAAAAATGAACAATGGAAAAACTATAGGAATGGTACTCTTCGTAGGAGGTATAATACTATTGTTAGCATATGGATTATATCTTGGCTTCGAAGAAATAATTAAAGCTATGGATCTTATAACAGGATTTCTCATTGGATTGACTTTGATAGGATTTATTGTACTAATCGTATCAATTGTCATGGAGCAACGTAGTGATACAAAAAAAATGAAACAGGAAATTAAAGAGGAGGATTTGAAACCATGATAATAGTAAACACCGATTTTGTATCAGGTAAAGAAATAAAAGAAATGCTTGGGCTTGTTCGAGGAAATACTATCCAAGCAAAGAGTATTGGAAAAGATATAAAAGCAGGATTTAGACATATGGCTGGAGGTGAAATTAAAGAATATACCGTAATGCTCGCTGAATCAAGAGAAATAGCATTGAAAAGAATGATAGATAAGGCAGAAAAACTTAATGCCGATGCAGTAATTAACATTCGCTTTATGACCTCTGCAATCATGGGTGGTGCTGCTGAAATACTAGCATATGGTACAGCTGTTAAATTGAAGTAAAAAGGATTTAAAACATGGGAATGACAAATACTATACTCCTTATTGTTGGCACCATCGTTACACTTATTGGAATTGGAGCGTTCATATATCCAAATATTGCTAAATTAATAAATGCCCCAGGTGGACCGAGATTAAAGGCTATAATCTGTATCATTATAGGTTTAATCATTATCATAATTGGTTTGGCAATTATACTTCCATGAAAAAACTGTATGTACCTTAACTTTATGGGTAATTATATCCGTTGTCTGATCTCAATTATATAAAAACAGAATATTTGAGGATTATTAGATGAATAAAGTAACAATTACACTTAGCAATGAAGTTTGGAAGTGGTGGAAGAAAAATCCATGGATAAATTTGTCACAACTAGCAGAACGAGAATTAAAAAGAATGAGGATGTTAGAGGAAAGAGTACTAGGAACTTGCCCTAAATGTAGCAGCGAGAAACTTCGTTTTGATGGGGCAATATATCGATGTGCAAAGTGCAACTATGAATATAGGTGATTGATTATGAAATTCTGTCCAAGATGTGGATCAAAAAACATCGAATGGGTATTACCACAGGATTGGTCAAAATGGGAATGTAAAGATTGTGGATATATTGGTGTTTTCGTTATCGAAGATGGAGTAATAGCTGATAAAATAAGGGAAGAATACGTTAAAAAAAGAGAAAAAGGAGAATATTAATCATGATGATAACAACAACGGAAAATGTTCCAGGAAGAGAGGTTAAAGAAGTTTTGGGGGTTGTATTTGGTAGCTGTGTACAAACAAAACATGTTGGAAAGGACATCGGTGCAGGTTTACGAACTGTTGTCGGTGGAGAAGCTAAAGGATATACTGAACTTATGGAAGAATCGAGACGTATGGCTATGAAAAGAATGATACATGATGCTGAAAAACTAGGTGCCGATGCAATTGTTGCAATGAGATATGCAACAGCACAAACTATGCGTGGTGCAGCAGAGATCATAGCATTTGGGACAGCAGTAAAAACCCATTAGAATAAGAGGGAAATTTATGATTGCGGTTGAAGTTAAAAATCTTGTAAAAAATTATGGATCTACTGAAGCTGTAAAAGGTGTCTCATTTAATGTTGATAATGGAGAGATTTTTGGTCTTATTGGCCCCAATGGAGCTGGGAAAACTACAGCGCTTAGGGTTATATCTACATTGCTTCAGATAACTTCAGGATCTGTAAATATTCTGGGATTTGATCTTAGAAAAAAGCCAGATGAGATAAGAAAACTTATTAGTTACCTACCAGAAGATGCTGGTGCATATAAAAATCTCACAGGTAGAGCATATCTACGATTTATTGCAAATTTTTTTGGAAAAAATACACAGGATATAGTATCTCTAGGGATTGAAATTGCTAATCTTGGAGATAGAATAGACGATAAAGTTGATACATATAGCAAAGGAATGAAAAGACGTTTGCTGGTAGGACGAGCTCTAATGATAAATCCAAAGCTAGCAATTCTTGATGAACCCACTTCTGGTCTTGATGTTGTAAATGCTCAAGAAATTAGAAAAATAATAAAAAATACTGCTATAGAGGGGACAGCAGTTCTTCTTTCTTCTCATAATATGCTTGAAGTTGAATATCTCTGTGATCGAATAGCACTTATTGCAGATGGTAAAATTATAGAAGAAGGTAAACCTAAATTTTTAATGGATAAATACAGTGCAAATAATATTGAGGAAGTCTTTGTTAAGGTGGTAAAATGAGTGCACTTGGGAATATTATAAAAAAAGAGTTAAAAGAATTGCTTACTCCATCTACAATTCTCCCCGTAATCATAATTGCATTACTATTTGGTACAATTGGAAGTTCTATGGAGGGCATTCAAGAAGGTTTTCAGGAGGAACCTGTATTGGGATATATAAATGAAGACGATAATAACTTATCTAGTATTGCAACATCTTATCTAGATAATAATTCTGATATTGTTTTCAAATCATTTGACATTTCTGATAAGCAATATGGATTAGAACAAGTAAAACAAAAAGAAGGATTGGCTTTAATTGTAATAAAAGAAAATTTTTCCAGAGATATTTTGAATGATTCTCGAGGGGAAATTGAAGTATATTGGATAATGAAAGGGGCAGGAATTTTAGATTCTATATCATCAGAATTTACTGAAAGGATAATTGGTTCTTTAGGGAGTGAGATATCAAAATTTCTTATTGAAAATAATACAACTGTTAATGCAAGTATTGCTCTTTGGCCTACTTCAAGGTTAGATACTACTTATTTTAAGGATAGAGTAATTGAACTTTCTCCAGGTACAATTGCAGGTATGCTGTCTTCTCAATCGACATTTATTCCAATTGTCATAATGATGTTAATAATATTTGCTGGACAAATGATTATTTCTTCAATGGCAATGGAAAAAGAAAATAAAACATTAGAAACTCTGCTTACTCTCCCAGTAAAAAGAACAAGTATTGTCACTGGAAAAATTGCTGCTAGTGCGTCTATTGGACTTCTTTTTGCTGTGATATATATGTTTGGTATGAGAAATTATTTTCAAGGATTTCAAATGTCAGGGCAGTTGAATCTTGCAGATTATGATTTAATATTAACCTCGCAGGATTTTATACTTGTTGGTATCTCTTTATTTATTACATTAATTTCAGCTCTAGCTTTGTGTATGTTACTTGGAACCTTTGCGAAAAATTATAAGAGTGCACAGACACTTGTATTTCCTGTGACGATGCTTGCTATGATACCGATGTTTATTACTATGTTTGTAGATTTTGATACTCTACCTCTAGCCTTGAAAGGTTTTCTCTTTGCCATACCATTTTCTCATCCTATGATGGCTCCAAGAGCTTTAATTTTTAATGATTATTTACTTGTGATTGGTGGAATTATTTATGTCTCAATATTTGCTGCTGTAATGATTATGCTTGTTGTATGGGTGTTTAAAACTGATCGGCTTTTAACAGGTAGTGTAAAAAGGTATAAATTTTCAATTTTTAGAAAACGTACTTAGTAGAATATAATATAAATAACTGGTATAAAAGTAATATTGATATCTAGAAAAACATTTTTACAATTATTAATACACCAAGAATCATGATAATAAACCCGATTAATCGTCCAAGTTTATCTTCATTAATTCTATTAGCAAGTATAGAACCAGAAGTAGCACCAATAACAGCACCGAGACCTGCTATCAGCGCAGCATTAACTATTATGTTATCATAGATAATTCCATGTCCAATAGCTGCGGAACCTGCAATAAAAAACATCATAAGAAGAGCTGTTCCAATTGAAGTGTGAAGATCATAACCCATGATAAAAATAAGAACAAGTGTAACAGCTCCACTGCTTCCCATACCTGAAAAACCACTGGAGAAACCGATAATTAATCCAAAGAAAATAAATGATATAGTCTTATTATTTTTAAACCATGTAAAATTCAATTTACTATTTATATATTCTACATTTTTTATCACACCGTTTTTTATTAGATTTACTCCAATAAATATTAGAAATATAGCAATAAAAATAGTCAAGAACGATTCTGGCGTGTTGGAATTATAAAAAGTACCTATAAATGAACCTATAATTCCAGCGATACAAAGAATAATTACTGGTTTAAAATCGACATTACCTTTTTTTAGGAAAATTAGTCCAGCAACTCCACCTATAATACAATCTATTATCAAACTTGTACCAATTGCTTGATAAATGGTGCTGCCAATAAAAATCGTCAAACATGGAATCATAAATACTATTGCAGTACCTGACGAAATACCAACATATACTCCACTTCCAAAGCCACTCAATAGAAGAAGTAAGGCACCTATGTAATCATCAATCACGGGCATCGGTAATATATTTTACAGATATATACATTCTTATTTAAAATGTGAAATTTATTTTGTTTAGCTTTATCGATTATTTTTAAAGCAATTTTTATCTAATCGTTTTTTTATAATTACTCCTTGAAATTACGATTCTTCAATCTTTAATTTTTTTATAAAACATATTTTTTTAGAGATATTACTCAGATTGATTATAAAATATTTTCTGATGTCTAATCCATACTATTAAGCAAACCACCTCTTTTATAAATTTCAAGTTGTGATGAAGAAAACGGTTTTGCTTGATATATCTTATTTTGTGTCTTATTTATTATCTCCCCTGTTTTAAATTCTACTAAAATTATATCTTTGTTTGCTATCTGATTTGTTATATTTTCTGCAGTTATTATTGGCATTGCATTGTTAATTGCATTTCTCTCATATATTGCACCAAATGATTCTGCTATTATAACGTTAATTCCAAGGGCTTTAAAGCAGTCAACAGCTTGCTGGCGTGAACTACCACATCCAAAATTTTTTCCTACAACAACAATGTCACCTTTTTTTACATTTTTTGCAAAGTCTTCGTAGCCCTTTAAATTGTCAAAAGTATATTGCCCCATCTCTTTAATATCAGTGATTGATAGATATCTGTTGTGGAAAATCATATCTGTATCAATATTGTCTTTTTTTATTACCCATGCTCTTCCTTCGACTTTTAAAGGAGCATCTACTGGTCTTTTTTTCTTACTAACCATAGATTTTTTAGTAAAAGATATTGAAACAGGTTCAGGATTATTTGGTATTGAATCTTCTGTTGTGATAAAACCAGCAACGAGGGATGCAGCGACTGTAGCAGGGGATGCAAGATATATTTCACCTTTTCCTTGTTTGCCTGAAAAGTTTCGATTACCTGATGAAACTGCTATCTCACCTGATCCTGTTTGCCCGATCTGACCAGCAGCACAACCAGCACATCCAGCAGATCCAATAAGTGCACCTGCTTCTTTAAAAATTTTTATCAATCCCTCTTCAAGGCATTGTTTCCAAATATTATCAGTAGATGGTACTATCTTAAGAATTCTTTCAGGTGCAATTTTTCTATTTTTTAATATTTTAGCAACAATTCTCATATCATCCATACGACCATTGGTGCATGATCCTATAAAACCAGAATCAACTTTAACATTTGATATATCTTTTACCCTTACAACGTCCTCTGGATGACCTGGTCGAGAAATCATGGGTTTAAGATCACTGATATCAATTTCGATGGTTTTTTCATATTCTGCATCGTGACCGGCTTTTACTCCATCATCCGATGGAAAAAGTATAATTATTCCACCCATTTCAGTAGCCATAGACGAAATAGTGATTCTACCATCAAGAGATAATGAGTTTGTATAGTCTCCATAAACTTCAGCTGCATATCCAAGAAGACCATTAGCGCCAATATTCTGTAACATTTTAAGTACTACATCTTTAGGTGTTGCAGTACTTGAAGGAGTTCCTTTTAGATTGATTTTTACTGTTTGAGGTACTTTAAACCATATTTTTCCATATGCCCATGCATAGGTAATATCTTTATCACCCATTCCTTGACCAAATGTTCCGATAGCACCGAGAATGTTTGCATGCGAATCTGTTGAAACCATTGTTCCACCAGGATGAACAATTCCTTCATCAATTACTAGATGAGTGCCAATTCCTCTATCTATATCAAAGATTTTAATATTATTTCTACGGGCAAAAAGCCTACAAATATGTTGATTTTCTGCATATTTCTGATCGCAACCACCAGGGTTACAATCAAAGGTAAAAAAAGTTGAATTCGAATCATGAATTGAAAGGTTAGATTCTTCAAGATTTTTTACTACATTTGCACCTCCAAAATCACGTGCAGCTCGAACATCAATATCAATATCGATAATATCTCCAATAATGGCTTTATTTTTTGAATGATTTTCAAAAATCTTCTGAATAATAGTCTTTCCCATATTATAACCTCATTGTTTAATGATCCTAAATTATACAAGATCTATTCAGATGGGATGTCTCGTTCTTCTGGTCCATCGTATTCGCCATCTATTGAAAACATCTTCCTCATTGGTTTAAATTCTGTCTGTTCTTCATATACATGCGCTGTAAGACCAGCAACTCTTCCAATTAAAAAGAAGGCTTTACCCAGCTTCCAGTTAAAATCCATATCTGAACTTATTGCTGCAATTGCACCATCAACATTTATCGGAAGTTTCTTTCCTATTGATTTCTCAAGTTCTTTTTCTATGGCTTTTGAAAGATATATATTGTCTCCAGCTATTTTTAATTCTTCTGCAAGTGAAAAAAGTCTTTTAGTTCGAGGATCTGAAGTGTGAACTCTATGGCCAAATCCAAGGATTCGTTTGTGCTGTTCTATAGATTCCTTTACCAGAATTTTTGCTATTTCATCTAATGTTTTGCCTTCTTTTTTCATTCTAGATATTCCTTCTTGGAAGAACCTTGCACCTTTTTCAATGGCTCCACCATGTGCATCACCGATAGATAGGACCCCTGCAGCAACAGCGGTAGGGAGCGGTACGCCGCCAGAGGCAACCGATCTTGCAGCAATAGCAGATGGTGGTGTCAAACCATGATCAATACAGGCGGTAAGAATAGCATCCATCATACGGCCATGTTCTTTAGATGGCAATTCTCCTTTTAAAAGTAAATATACTACGTTAGAAAAAGGTATATTACCTATCAAATCCTCTTGTCTATAGCCTTTTGTTATTAGATGGTTAGGTTCTACTTTTGTAACTTTGGTAGTCCATTTCATTTTTTATTCCAATCCTTTTACCTTTTTAATAATATCTAAAACAGTACCATCAAACCATTTAGTGCAACCCACAAGTTTGTCTTCAAATTCTAACTCTTGAGGAACACCTGTCATTTCATAAGCTAATTCTTTTAGTTCTTCTATTTGGACGATATCGATTTTTCCTTTTATCTTTTCAATTAGATCTTCTCTTTTTGGATTTATAGCAATTCCTTTATCTGTTACAATAGCATCAACTACATCTCCAGGTGTTGATATTGTTGTAACATTTTCTCTTACAATTGGATTTTTTTTTCTGAAAATTGGACAAGTTATAATACATAGTGAAGCTCCAGCAGCCGTATCCTGATGGCCTCCTATACCATGAAGCATTCGTCCATCGCTGTGAGTGTTAACGTTAACATTGAAATTTACATCAACTTCAGTTGCACCTAATACAACAGTATCAAGTCCATCTATTGTTCTACCTTTAGATGTAGGATCAGCATAATGGCCGATATCTGCAGGTATTTCTAGATTATTTTGAATGAAGTTTACTGCATAGTCGTCAAAAACTTGGGAATAATATAGATTCTTAACATGTCCTGCTTTGTAAATGTCAACAATGAGTTTAGTTAAACCACCTGTTGCAGTTGATGCTACTACGTTTTTTTCTTCAAGTCTTTCACCTAGATATTTCATTGCAGCAAGGGAAATTCCTCCTGCTCCTGACTGAAAGATCATTCCATCCTTTATTATTCCTGCTGCATCCATTAAATCAACACAGTCATGTGCTATTTTAAGTTTCATAGGGTCGTCAGTTATTTTTGTCGTCCCTGACATAATATTTGATGAATCACCTATTCTATCTATTTGTGCAACGTAGTCAACATATCTTTCTTGTATTTCTTGATTTTTACATGGGTAATCGATAATATTATCTGTTACTATAATTACTTTATCTGCATGCATTGCATCAACTTGAGAATATGAAATTGGGCCAAACGCACTCTTTCCAATTACTCCTGTTGAATTACCTCGTTCATCTGAGGTTGATGCTGCAATAACTGCAATATCTATATGTAATTCATCTTTTTTTATGGCAGCCCACCTTCCACCATGTGAACGTAAAACAACGGGATATGGCAAAGGATTTCTGGATATATAATCTCCAACGATTCCGTTTATACTCCCTTCTATACGTGTAACAATTCCTTCTTTAATATGATCAATAATAGGTATATGTACATCAAACATAGCTGTCTGTGCTACCATAATGTTTTTAACACCAAGATTATGCACAGTTTCAAGGGTTTTGTTAATTATGAAATCACCATTACGAAGTTGATGATGAAATGAAAGAGTCATACCATCTTTAAGACCACATTTTTTTAGCGCATCTGAAAGATTTGTTATCTTTGAAGAATAATTATGTTTTTTTGCACCTGAAAATGGTTTAAATGTTTTACCAGAAATATCTGTTTCAATTAACCTTCCAGCTGCATTTACAACTTTCATTTGTTTACACCAAAGATTTCCTTATTTCAAAATCAATAAAATCACAATGATTAACAATAATTGATTCAGGACTTCTTTCTGTTATATCTCCCTCTTTAGAATGTGAATAAATTATGTATACGATTTCATCTGGAAGATCTAACTCTTTAGCTAGCAAAGCACCAGATACAGGATGACGGAATTTTTTTGCAAAATCACATTTTCTATATTTATCATTTTTAAACTCATATTCTAATAGTTTACCGACATCATGGAGAAGTGCTCCAGCGATTAAATAATCATTATTTATATCCTCTTTTCTTAGTTCCATAATGTTTTTCGCAAGTCTTGTAATACGTTTTGTATGATCAGTTAATTTACCAGAGTTTTCTATAAGGAGGGTGAAAGGCGCATCATCTAGTTTTTTCCATTTTCCACGATCAGCTGCTACCTTCCAAACTTGGACTACTTTATTTCTTATTTCATTATCTTTTATCCATTTTAATTCTTCTGAAAAACATGCTTCGATATCACTTTTTTCAACCATAGATAACACCCAATGTTCTCCTGTAATTTCTATCTGTTTATTAACGTTCTGTTTAATAAGATAAATTATTATAACTAATTATAAATAGTAATTTTAAAAAAAATTGAAATTAGGTAAAAAGATATTCAATCAAAATCTGATCCTAAATCATAACCGCAATATGAACATTCATTTCCATCTAAAGACTGATTACAATTTGGACAATTATAAACATCATCATATTTTTGTTCTTCTGCATCGATTGTGCATCCGCATTCTGGACATATATATAACTGAGTAGATTCGACTTGTGATAAATTCATCTTTGTTCCGCAATTTGGACAGATCCATACCTCTTTTAAATCAGTTTTTACGTCCATTTACAACAACTCCAATATTATTTATGTTTATGCTATCGTGTGTTACATATTATATATAAAATTAGTGTGTAAAAATATCAAAATGAAAAAATTACCAAAATTTGTACTATATATAAATTAATGTAAAGGGAAGGATAAGAGGTGATTTAGAGGGTTTTGGATGGGTATTCTCTAAATAAAAATTGGGCGTCTTTCCTTCCCATTCACTAACGAATGATAAGAGAGTATTAGGTTTAAGAGTCTTTTTTGCAGATAGGTATGTAAATGTATATGCACATCGGTAAAAAAATATCTAATGATTATATAATAATTCAGATAATAATTGTATAGAAACATTTAATAATTAATATAAATAAAATGATATATCGTAGCTGAGTTGATATGTCTTCCAAGTCTAAATTGAAGTTTAAACTAAAAAAAATTGATGCAATAATAGTAGTTATTTTAATTGTTATTGCGGGACTTGTACTAGTTAAAGCAGGATATATGATTCCTCTACAAGAAGACATACCGGATCCAACTCCAGATGATGATATAGAAATACCTCCGCCACCTCCACCTACACCACCAGAATCAATTACAATGGGATACATGAGAGCTGTATCTCCTGAAGATGAAGGAGTTCATTTTGATAAAATAAGTATATGTAGGGAATGGTGGTATTTTAGCGCAGTTTTTGATGAAAGTAGCGATTTGAATGGATGGGTAGTATCAATAAGCTTCAACCATATGGCACGCAGCGATCTACTTGGAACATCAAAACCAGATCTTATGGTATTAACATTACATGGGCCAAATGGAGAAGAATATGGAGGTATGATAAATAAAGAAAGAGGACTTGGGATAATCAAACAACCTACATTAAAAGCAAAAACTCCAGGGGTAAGTGTTAGATTCGAAGATTCATGGGCAGAAGGAGTATCACCTGAATGGCATGTACATGCTGAGGATAATGAAATTGACAAAAGCCATGATATAATTATTGATCTTGATTATTTCGCGCCATTTGCCCCTGTATGGACTGTAGGAGAGAGAGCATTTCAAAAATCAAAAAGTAATATTGCTAGCTACATGTTTACAGGATGTAATATAACCGGAACTGTACAAATTGATGGAAAAGTATATACAGTAAAAGGAACTGGACATCATGAACATTCTTGGTCGCCTAATATTGTAACAAGGGGATCAATAAATGGATGGGATTGGTCACATATAATACTAGACAATGGATGGAACTTATACTATTCCAATTATTATCAAACCCCTCAATATATTTCATCTTTAACGTCAAAAGTTAATCCTTTTGGATCATTGGTAATAACTACAGACA
>Ga0209635_10003426_pt1 | contig 12353 bp, 15 predicted proteins | sample DeeMarSWOR230_32_FD_187463 | JGI IMG/M metagenome (GOLD analysis project Ga0209635, IMG submission 187463) | Marine sediment microbial communities from White Oak River estuary, North Carolina - WOR-2-30_32 (SPAdes) (version 2) | ecosystem: Environmental > Aquatic > Marine > Intertidal zone >...
ATCTTCACGCACGACATCAGCCTGGTCCACTATGCGTACCAGAATCTCGACGTCGGCGGCGTGGTCGTGAACGACTTCCCGACACTGCGGATCGACAACATGCCGTACGGCGGTGTGAAGCACTCGGGCCTCGGCCGCGAGGGCCTGGCCTCGAGTCTGCTCGAGATGACCGAGCTGAAGCTGTTGGTGGTCGATCTGCGGCATTGAGGGCGTGGCCCGGCGGCTGGAGCTGGGCCTACGCCCTCTCGAGTTAGTATGCTTCGGTCTTGCGGGGACCGGTAGGTTCCTTGGCCGGCAGCGCATCGCGCAGGGTCCAGCCGCCGCGCTCGCCGAAGCCGCGGGAGCGGCGCGCGAGGTCGAAGACCTTGCCGTCGGCCAGCTCCGTGCTCTCGGCGATGAGCGTTACTGCCGCGCCGTCCAGTGTCGCCGGATCCAGTTGCAGGGCCGTACAGGCACGGTTGAGCGCCGTGGCGAAGTCGGGAGCCACGACCTTCGCGTGGAACTGCTCGGCCGTGCCCAGGTACTCGCGAGCTCGGAAGATCACGCGGTACAACCTGCGCGGCTCTTCCTTGCCTCTCCGGCCTTTCTTCCTGGCCATCTAGACTTGCTTCGCCGGGTCGAGGACCTCGTCGGCCTGCTTCGCGTCCATCAAACCTTCCGCGATCACCAGGTCGCGGATCGTCATGTCCTTGACCAGCGCGAGCTTGGCGATCTCGGCTGCCTTGTCGTAGCCGATGATCGGCGCCAACGCCGTGGCGAGCGCGGGGCTGCGCTCGGCGTAAGCGCGGCACTTCTCACGGTTCGCCTCGATCCCGGCGATGCACTTGTCCACGAAGACGTGGCTGACGTTCGCCAGGATCTCGATCGACTTCAACAGGTTGTAGGTCATGACCGGGATCATCACGGCCAGCTCGAAGTTGTCCGCGTTGCCGCTGACCATGATCGCCGTATCGTTGCCCATGACCTGCGCACAGACCTGGCGGACGGACTCGGGGATCACCGGGTTCACCTTGCCGGGCATGATCGACGACCCGGGCTGCGTTGCCGGTATCGAGATCTCGCCCAGGCCCGTGCGTGGGCCCGTGGCCAGCCAGCGAATGTCGTTGGCGATCTTGCTCATGCTCACGGCCAGGGTTCTCAGCGCGCCGCTCGCCTCGACCAGCGCGTCGCGTGCGGCCTGCGCCTCGAAGTGGTTCGGCGCCTCGACGAACTTCTGGTCGTAGAGCTTTGACAGGCCCTTGCAGACGCGGCCGGCGAACTCGGGATGCGCGTTCAGGCCCGTGCCCACGGCCGTGCCACCGATGGCGAGCTCGCGCAGGTGCGCCAGCGTGTTCTCGACCCGCCGGATGCCGTGCTCGATCTGGCTGGCGTAGCCGCTGAACTCCTGGCCGAGCGTCACCGGGGTGGCGTCCTGCAGGTGGGTGCGGCCCGTCTTCACCACGTCCGCGTACTCTTTCGCCTTGGCATCCAGTGCTTTCTGCAACTTCTTCAGGGCGGGCAGCAGGTCATCGGTGATCGCCGCGCAGGCGGCCACGTGGGACGCCGTCGGGATTACGTCGTTGCTCGATTGCCCCTTGTTCACGTGGTCGTTCGGGTGCACATCTTTCGAGCCGATGGCGCCGCCCAGGATCTGGATGGCCCGGTTCGCGATCACCTCGTTCGCGTTCATGTTGGTCGAGGTCCCCGAGCCGGTCTGGTAGATGTCGAGCACGAACTGGTCGTCCAGCTCGCTCTCCATCACCTCGCGGGCCGCCTGCTCGACTGCCTTGCCCAGCCGCTCGTCCAGCAGCTTGAGCCCCATGTTCACCTGCGCCGCCGTCATCTTGATGGCGCCCAGGGCGCCAATGAACCGGCGGGGGAAGCGCAGCCCGCTGACCGGGAAGTTCTCTACGGCCCGCTGTGTCTGGGCCCCGTAGAGGGCGCTGGCTGGGACCTTCATCTCGCCCAGGCTGTCGCGCTCGATCCTGTAGTCGCTCGTTGCCATTGTCAGCTCCGTTCCTGTTAACAGGGTCCGGCACGAGGATCTTCAAGCCTGAGAAGAACAAAATAATAGTTGGTAGCACAGTGCTCGGATAGAGCGGACTGCACACTACCCTGCAGGCGCAACGTCGAGATGTCGCCCTAACTGGCACTTCCAGGGGCTGCAGTCAGATTGCCAGCGGCTAGAGGCGGAGCACTAAGGCCTGTGAGAACACCAGATCGTGCTGCACGTGCGAACCCAACGGGGCGGCGGTGCCAGGCCGGACGATCTTGAGGCTAGCCTCGGAGAGGTAGTCTTCTGCGTCGAACCGGAAGAAGACACCCGGTCCCACCTTCACACGGAGTCCGGCACCCAGAACGATCGCTGGATCCGTCGACCCTTCAACGTCATCGTAGGCTTCTCCGACGCGGCTGACAAAGCCCAATCCCCCCAGCACGTGGAACCCAACCCGCCTGGAAGGCGCCCCGAACCTGAGGATGGTCCGGGCCGTGACCGAAATCACGCTAGCATCCACTTCCTCCACCCGACCCAGAAGAGCTGTCGCGCAAGAGCCAAGCCGCCTCCGCTTAAGGTTGCTGGGCGAGTACACAGCAGCGCCCTGCACGCCTACGAGATCCGTTAGCCAGACCGTGAGGCGCGCGCCCAACGCGGCGGCATTCTCGTGTCGCCACTGCACAATGCAGTCAACGCCACCCCACTCTCCCCGCCAATCCGCTCCCACCCTTGAGGTGGGAAAGTACAACCCGCTGTACATGGAGAGCTCCACCTGGGCCGCTGAAGCGCCCGCTGACGCGATAAGTAGAACGACCGTCGTGGTTAGGACCCGGTTCATAGCTACTGGCAGCTGCGCTGGCAAAGACTTGATTGGCGGCACCCTTCGACCTTCCTGTTTCGTATCAGTCGGGTACGCTCACTCTCCGCTGAGCGAAACGGCGAGCGAGCAGGCAATTACCAGGCTGTGTTGAAAGTGATTCTCCACTTGGGAATCTCCATAAGCGAGGCTTGGGGAAGACAGGTAATCCTCGAGGTCAACCCGGATGGCAAGGCTCTCGGATATCCGCACGTTCATCCCAAGGCCCAAGACAGCGACCAACTCGTTGGTGCGGCTGAACCCCTCATAGCCATCGCCGCTCCGGTTCAGCACACCGAGACCTCCTGCGACATGCAGCGTGGCGACGTCTGAGGGCAGCGGAAAGCGCAGTAGGGCTCGCCCGGTGGCAGCGAGAAGCATCGCATCCAGAATCTCCGACGCCTCATAGTCTTCGCTGCTTGTCACCGACAACTCGACGCTGCTCGGAGCGCACGCTAACGCCGCTTCGACGCCGACCCAGCGTGACAGCCAGACAGTCAACCGTGCACCGACGGTCACAGCGGTGTTGTGGCGTATGCGTCTAGTGATGGTGATTAGCGATGGAGCGGGCGGTGGCCGCGTTCGCTCCATTACGATGGTCCACTCCGCGACATCGGCAGTAGGTGTGAAGAACCCACCAAACGTGGCTAGCTCAGTCTGCGCGGCAGAGGTGCTAGGCACTGCGAACACGAGCAGTCCTATACAGGTTGCCGACCGAAGGAGCGGGAATCGTGAGATCCAGCGAATCATCCGGCTGCTCGCTTTGGCAAGAGTGGGAGCACCTGAGCTCAGAGTTCCAGTACCAGCGACTGGACGAACAGGAAGTCGCTCCGGAAATGCGACCCCAGGGAAGTCCCGGGCACCACCAATAAGGTCTCGCTTAATGGCTCCTTGACGATCAGCTCGACCTTGGACAAGTAATCCTCTACATCCACCCTTATCAAGACGTTGGGCGCTAGCCGGACACGAAAGCCGCCGCCGATGACGAGGGCGAGGCCCGTGGCGCCCTCAACCGATTCGTAGACGTCACCAGCGCGGCTCACGACCCCGAGTCCGCCGAGCACCTGGAATCGAACCGCGTCCTGGGCCGATCCGAAGCGCAGCACGCCCCGTCCGGCGGCGGCGAGTACCTTCGTCTCGTACTCCGTCGACCCGAACACGGGCGCGTCATCCACCGTCCCGGCCACCTTGCGCTTGAGATTGCTCGGCGAATAAGCGATGCTGGCCTCAGCGCCGAGCCGCTCGCTGAGCCACATCGTGAGGCGCGCCCCGAGGATCGCCGCGGTCTCGTGCCGCCACGATACGTCTACCATCCGTAAAGGAGCTTCCTGTGGCACCTCGCCCACGATGCCAGCGGGACCGTAGAGCCCGCCGAACATGGACAGCTCCACCTGAGCTGTGGCTCCCGGCGCGGCCATAAGCGTCAGGCCGAGCGCCAAGCCGAGAGGTGGGCCTGGAAGCGGCCGGAACGGTCGTGCTGCAAACATCCTCTACAACCCACTCAGCGAGATCGAGACGGCTGATGAGAGTACCAAGTAGTGCTGAACGTGGTTCTCGGTTCGCCGTCGGATCTCTGTGGCTGGCAGAAAGTCGTCGAGCGTTTCTTGCCTGGGACTCCTGTGGTGAAGGCCGGGCGACATGAGATAGTCTTCCAGGCCCAGACGGATGGCGATCCGCGGGGTGATCTGCCTACTCAGTCCGCTACCGATGACGAACGTCAGGTCCGTGGTCCCTCGAAACTCATCGTAGAGATCGCTGCCGCGCTGCAGCACGCCGATACCGCCGAGCAGATGGATCGTTGATGCATCCGAGAGCACCAGTCGCAGCAAGGCCCGACCCGTGGCAGTGAACAGCGTGGCATCTGTGGTGGTCCTGGGTCGCTCCAGCGAGAAAGTGCTCTCCACCGTTCGCTGGACAGTACCGATAGTGTGCGAGACCTCGGCTTCGAGACCGAGCAGGGTGGAGAGCCAGACGGTGAGACGGGCACCGACCGTCGCCGCGCTTTGGTGCTCGAACCGGGACACGATGGTGTCCACGCCGACCCGGGTCAGGGATACGGGGCCTTCACGGATCTCGATCAGCTCGGCCAGATCGCTGGCCGGTGCGAAGAGTCCGACATAGGAGGAGAACTCTACCTGGGCCCGACAGACGCCGGGGCTCACCGCGAGGGCCAGTGCCACGCCAGTCGCGGTTGCAAGACGCGATGGCGTCATCATAACTCCAAGACCACGGTCTGCGAGATGGCCAAATCGTTCTGAACGTGCGAACCCAACGAGGTCTCGGCCCGCCCGCGTACCGTTGGCTGACCCAGGATCTTTATCTCGGCGGGGTAGATGTAGTCCTCGACATCGAAGCGCAAAAGCAGATTGGGCCCGATAGTCACACTCAAGCCGCTTCCCACGACCGCCGTCGGATCTGTCGTGCCGGCGAAGTCCTCGTAGGCGTTGCCGGACCGGGTGATGATACCGAGCCCCACGAGCAGGTGGAAAGCGGGCAGGCCGGAGCGTCCGCCGAACCGCCATACAGCGCGTCCAGTCGCCGCCAGTACCGCTCCGTCCTCCTCGCCGAGAGTGAGCACGTAGCTGCCCTGATCCTCCTTTCGCTTCACGTTGCTCCAGGAGTAGCTGACCGCTGTCTCTACGCCAAATTGGTGCGTCACCCAGACGGTCAGGCGCCCGCTCAAGTGCGCGGCCGTCTCATGGCACCAACTCAGTCTCGTCACACTCAGTTCTGTGCCTCGGTCAAGCTTGCCCACCGTGGTCGTTGGAACATAAAGACCTCCGCCTACGGAGAGTTCGACCTGGGCGGCGCTGATCCCGGGAGTTGTGAGCAGCAAGCCCAGCACCACCATGAGTGAAGGCGCACGCCCTGGCGACGGAGGGCTGGCAGGCGTTGTGGCCATGCTCATGATGATGTGACTCCAATGCCTAGAGGGCACCGAGCGTAACGACCAGCGACGGCGAGATCGTGATGTCATGCTGTAAGCGGTTGTCGAGCTCCGGAGGAGAGTCTTCAACGGATATCCAGCCACGTTCTCGGAAGCCCAGATTCGGTTTGGACAGATTGTCCTCGATATCGACTCGAACGGTCAGCTTCCGGGAAACCTGCACCCGCAACCCGCTGCCGATCACAAGCCTGAGTTCGGTGGTTCCCTGCAGCCGCTCGTAGGCGTCGCCGCCACGGTGGAGGAAACCGAGCCCCCCGAGGACGTGCAAGGCGGATGTCTGCGCCGGGAAGCCGAATCGCAGCAGAACGCGCGCCGTCGCTCCGACCAGCTCAGCCTCTCTTGCCTGCAGCTGGCTTGCCGTGTAGCTGGCCGCCGCCTCGACACCCACACGCTCCGACAGCCACACCGTCAGACGAGCCCCGACGGTGGCGCTCGTTTCCTGTCGCAGATGCACGATCGCGGTGTCCTCAGTGGCTCCACTGTGCGGGTTGATGGGTGAGGCGAATGTCGGGATTACGAACACGTAGCTGGCTACGTCGCCGGCCGGGAGAAACAAGCCCACGTACGTGCCGAGTTCCACCTGGGCGGCCGCGGTGTTCGGCATCGTGGCAGCGATCAGTGCTGCCCAGGCTGCTGACCGATAGCTGACGGGCAACGGTAACATCCAGCGAACCACCGGCCTGCCCTCTTTGGCAAACCGTGTAGTAAGCCAGCAGACGAGCACGCCCGCTGGCCAAGCACTACGCCTCTATCAAGAGAGAAGAACACCATACGTCCGGCCTTTGCAGCAATCAAGAGTCGGATTGCCCGGTTTGTGTCTACGCGTAAAGCCAGGATATTCGCCGCGCAGTGTGAATCGACGCTAGGGGCCGGTGAGCCGGATAGGGTGGGCCGGGTAGGCCGACGCGGCGACTTTTGGCCGGTTCCGCAGAGGGCTATACTGATGGCTCGCTCGAGCGACCGAACCGCGAGGGAAGGGAAGGAAGAGATGCCGCTGTGCTGCTGTGGCCACCGGGCCGAGTTGCCCTGGGGGCTCCTGCTGATGGCGATCCTGGTGTGTGGCGGGTGTGCGCCGGCCGGGGCTGGGCCGGCCGAACCGGAGCCGCTGACATCGGTCGGCGCTCTGCGCGAGGAGCTCCGCGAGATCTTCGCCGATCCGGCCTTCCAGAACGCCTACTGGGGGGTGATGGTGCAGTCAGTCGAGACGGGCGAGATCCTCTACCGCCAGAACGCCGAGAAGCTGTTCATGCCCGCCTCCAACAACAAGCTGCTGACTGCGGCGGTGGCGCTGCGGCGTTTGGGCCCAGACTACCGTTTCCACACGCGCGTTGCCGCGAGCGGCCCCGTCGCCGAGGACGGCACGCTCCAGGGCGATCTCGTGGTGGTGGGCGGCGGTGACCCGGCGATCTCCGAGCGCTTCTACGATGACGATCCGACGGCCGTGTTCCGGGATTGGGCCGATTCCCTGAGGGCTCAGGGGATTACTCACATAGCCGGTGACATCGTCGGTGACGACGAGCTGTTCGACGACGTGCACCTGGGGCCCGGCTGGTCGTGGGACTACCTGGACGCCTACTACGCCGCCGAGATCGGCGCGCTCCTCTACAACGAGGGCGCGGTCACCTTTCGCGTCATTCCCGGCGATTCGCTGGGCGCGCCCGCGAACGTCGTGGCCCTGCCGCCCACCCGCTACCTCAAGCTGGAGACCGAGATCGTCACGGTGGCCGACAGCACCGGGGCGCGCCTGCGCGCGGAGCGCCGGCCGTTCTCGAACGACGCGCGCCTCTGGGGCACGATCTGGATCGGGCAGGATACGCTGACCCGCTACATCGCGCCCCACGATCCGACGCTGTTCTTCGTCACGGTCCTGGCGGAGATACTCGAGGATGAGGGGATCGAGCTCGCGGGTCGGGTGATCGACGCCGACAGCCTGGCCGAGGCCGAGCGCGGCGATTCGCTCATCACCGTATTCGTCCACGAGTCGCTGCCGTTCAGCGAGATCATCACGCCCTTCCTGAAACGCAGCCAGAACCAGATCGGCGAGATGCTGCTCCGTTACCTGGGTGTGGTGGACAGCGATACCGGTAGCCTGGCGGCAGGCCGGCGCGTGGTCGCGGCAACACTCACCGACTGGGGGATCCCCGAGTCCGCTTACATCTACGTCGATGGTTCGGGTCTCTCGCGCTACAACTATGTCAGCCCCGATGCACTGGTTCGGCTGCTGCGGGTCATGGCACGGCGCCCCGAGTTCGATGTCCTTTATGATGCCCTGCCGATCGCCGGCGTGGACGGGACGCTGGAGCGACGTATGCGCGGGACACGGGCCGAGGCCAACGCGCGGGCGAAGACCGGATACATCGCCAACTCGCGTGCCCTTTCCGGCTACGTCACGACACTGGATGGCGAGCTGTTGGCTTTCAGCATGATCGCCAACAACTTCGACGAGTCGGTGGACGCGGCGGAGTATCTCCAGGATCTGGCCGTCGAGCGACTGGCCAATCTCTCGCGAGCTGGGCGACGATAGACGGAGCGGGAGGCTACTCGATCCGGTCCAGGCGGTCGAGCTCCTGCTCGTACTCGGCGAGCGTGAGCTTCCCTTCGACGAACTTCTGTTGAAGCTCCTGTAGGGGCGTCCGGCGTCGTTGGCGCAGGCGCGCCGGCTCGACTTCCTTGGCGTCGGCTTCTGTGCCCTCGCCACGCCGGAACGCGGCTGGCCTGGGCAGCCGCTCGCGCCTGCGGGCCCGATCATCCAGCTGCCGCACCCGCGACTCGAGGCTGGCGAGGCGATCCTCCTCCCCTTTCCGCTTGGACTCGAGCTCGCGCTGCCGCTCCTTGTACTTCCGCGCGCCCCAGCCGCACATCTTGCCGCAACCGAGGAAGATCACGAAGAAGAGGATCAGAAAGCCGAAGCCGAAGTCGAAAGGCATCTGCGCGGCCTCCGCACGTTATGCCGCGCCGGGCCTCAGTTCCTCGATCTCCCGAGCCGCCCGTTCCAGGATCTCCTTGATCTTCTCGAGCTGCTCGGGCGTCTCGGCCCAGCGCACACCACGCTGAAATGTAATCCGAGACAGCTTACGAAACGAGCGGCTGAGATCACGCATCTCCGTGCGGAAGAGCCGGTCGGTGAACTCGCTGATCCGGTCCAGGATGTCGTCCACCAGGTCCCCGTTCTCCACCAGGAACTCGCGGCCTTCCTCGGTGATGCTGTAAACCTTCTTGCCCTCCTGTTCCTCGCAGACCACGTAGCCCTGGTCCTCCAGCATCTGCAGGGTCGGGTAGACCGAGCCGGGGCTGGCCGAGTAACAGCCGCACCACTCTTCCTCCAGCGCCCGCATCACCTCGTAGCCGTGCATGGGCTTCTTAGAGAGCAGCTTCAGAATGACGTACTTGAGGTCGCCGCGATCGAAGAAGCGGAAGCCGATGCCGCGGCGGCCCGCGCCGAAGGCGAAGCCCATGGGGCCGAAGCACGCCTCGAAGCCGCCGAGCCCGAAGTCGCGATGGCGTCTAGACATACAATGCTCCTGGCTTGGCAACTGGGTCCAGGGCGGCGGCGCGGTTGCCGGGGCGCGCCGCAGATGGGATGGGATATATCGGCCGAGCTATCGGGCGACATATCGGTGACATATCGACTAGATATATCTAAGGATATATCGTTTGGCTGTCAATGGGAAAATTCGCCTTCGTCGGTGAGATCGATGCCCGCACCGGGGATTCCATCTGCCGCCACGTGAAAGAGCTCCGGCCGGTGCTGATCAGTATCGACATGGACAAGAGGGTGCGAGAGTTGGAGAGGCAGCTCAAGGCGGCGAAGAAGGAGCTCGAGAAGCGTGGTCACTGAGCGTCGCCTGGAAGGGCTTGAGTTCGACATCGGCGAGCTGATCGCCCGCAACCAGCGCGTGCGTGGTCGCGAGTTCGGCCGCTACGATCGGGACCCGGTCGGTTTCATCCGGGACGTGCTGGGCGGCAAGCCATGGCCGCGCCAGGTGGAGATCGCAAAGGCCGTCAGGGACCGCTCCCAGGTGACGGTGCGGTCCTGCCATTCGGCGGGCAAAGACTGGCTGGCAGGCAGGCTCGCAGGGTGCGAAAAACCGCAGGCTTCGTTAGTTTAGCCCCGGAACTGATGGGGAGGGGCTTTGTCAAGCACTTGCCGGGGATTCGTCTGGCAGCCCTGCTCATTCCCGTTCTGTTGACAACCTTTTTCGCGTGATCGTTATGGCGGATTCTTACCAATTTGAACGCGAGCGCGCCTATCGCGGGCTCCTAGATTTGATCATGGGTGGTGGCATGGACCCCACCGAACCCCTCTCCGAGCGAAAGCTCGCTAAGTCCCTGGAGGTTGGGCGCACGCCGATGCGGGAGGCGATGCGCGACCTGGCCCGCGACGGTGTTCTGGATATCGTTCCGGCTCGCGGCACGTATGTGCATCGGCTTTCTGCCGAAGACGTTCGGGAGATCTACGAGGCCCGTCATGGGATCGAGGGCCTTGCGGCTTCCCTCGCAGCTCAGCGAGGCGCAACTCCGGAACTACGTGTCTTTGGTCCGGTGTTCCGGCACACCATGGAGCATCCAGATGACCATGACCCTGTGGAGACGTATGAAACCGGAGCGCGGTTTCACCTCGAGATCTTTCGAGCAGCTCGGAACAACCAACTCCTGGACCTTTACCGACCCTTGAGGCTCCGTTTTCGGCTGGCTTTGGCTCTGCCCAGGTATTACGATCACGCCAGGGTATACGAAGCCGTTCCTGAACACCTCGCCATCCTAGACGCCATCGAGCGGGGCGACTCCCCGGCAGCCGAACGCCTGATCCGCGAGCATCTCTCGAAGGGGGCCGAAGCTCGGAGCCGGATCTTCGCTCAGCTTGCGAAGTCGGACCGGTTACCCATTGTGCTCAACCAGGGGGGCGAGGAATCGTGACCGCAGCGAGAGTTTTTTTTCGAAAGAGCTGGTATACCAGTATGCCGGTAGAGCGACACCGTGTCCGACTCCGTCCTGGCCTGGTGATGAGAAGGACTTCGAACGGCTCCTCAAACCTTCCGTTAGGATCGTCCCGGCCTAGCCTGAAGGGACCCTCGACGGATGCCTGGGACCTGCCTCACACCGATCGTATTACTTGCTTGGTTGCGCGCCGGCCCAGCCGCCGGTGGCACAAGAAAGGATTGTTGAGATGCGACCGCCTCAAGGCGAAGTCACGATGAGTTGGGATTCCGTGCCTAAAGAGAGCACAGACGAAGAGACCTCTCCCTTTCTTGGCCCTGAGGTACGAGCCCATTTCCCAGCCGTCGAGGATAAGGTGTACTTCAACGTTGCTCTGCGGGGCGTCATTCCGAAGCAAGTGGCGGAAGTGGCTCACAAGCACGTTGAAGAGTCCCTTCTCGGCGTGGGTGACAAGGCGGCGTACAGGGCGTCGGTGGAGCGGTCCAGGGAGCGTTTGGCACACTTGATTGGTGCTGAGCCGAACGAGGTGGCCATTACGAAGAACGTCTCGGAGGGCCTGAACCTTTTCGCCTCCAGCCTACCATGGAAGCCGGGCGACAATGTGGTCTTTTGCCCCGAACTTGAGCACCCAAACAACGTATTCCTCTGGTACAACCTGAAGAAGCTGCGAGGAATCGAGGTTCGGGCGGTCCAGCCTGTCGACGGAGCCATTCCGGTGAAGGCCCTCGCTGCAGCGATGGACCACCGTACTCGGGTCGTGACCGTTCCCCATGTGAGTTTCTCTCCCGGCTTCATCGCGGACGTTCGTGGAGTATCGGACGCTGCCCACGCGTATGGCGCGGTGTTGTTGGTGGACGCCGCCCAATCGATCGGTGCGATCGAGTGCGACGTAGGGGACCTGGGCATCGACGCCCTTGCCGTAGCAACCCAGAAGAGCTTACTCGCGTTCTACGGCTACGGCTTCCTCTATGTGCGCCGGGAGCTGGCCGAGTCCTTGATTCCCGCTCATGTCGCCCGGTATGGAATGGACCTCGGGGTCGAGGCCGGAGAGACGGCTCGAAGCAGCGGCGAACATCTGCCGTACGCGGAGGGCGCGAGACGGTTCGACCTTGGGAACTACAACTACTTTGGAGCCCGGGCAGCGGAGGCTTCCCTCCACCTCATCTCCTCCATAGGAGTCTCGCGGATCGAGCGGCACCTCCGAGCCCTGTCGGCCAGATTGGTGGAAAGCATGCTGGATCTCGGCCTCCCGGTAGCCGGAGGCCGCCCCGGACCTCACTTGGGGCATATCGTAGCCGTCGGTAAGAGCGGTGGGGGACACCACGACACCGCCGACGACCCAGCTACGAACGACTTATACCAATACCTCACCTCGAATGGAGTCCATCTCTCGATTCGGAAGGGGGTTCTCCGGATGTCCCTGGGCATGTACAACGATCTCTCGGACGTGAACAGAACCCTGGAACTGATCCGAGTCTGGGCCGACAGGTACACGCGGACGCCACCTGGTATTTGAAAACGGACGGAGCAGAACTGTGATGAGAACTCTCGGAATTGTCGTCATTGCGCTTGCGGTGGCCCGGCCCGCCGGTGCCCAAGAAGAGCACGGCCGTTTTGACTTCCCCCTTCTCATTGAT
>Ga0209635_10003427_pt1 | contig 12351 bp, 13 predicted proteins | sample DeeMarSWOR230_32_FD_187463 | JGI IMG/M metagenome (GOLD analysis project Ga0209635, IMG submission 187463) | Marine sediment microbial communities from White Oak River estuary, North Carolina - WOR-2-30_32 (SPAdes) (version 2) | ecosystem: Environmental > Aquatic > Marine > Intertidal zone >...
TTTTACACGGTTACTACCGAGGGAAAATAATGGGGAAATATAGTAAACTTCTCATAGTCGTCACTAGTGTTCTCATGGTCTGTCTTTTGGCAAGCACAGCAACGACAACGGTTGCTGCTGGAGAATGGGGAAATTTAGCAGTTGGTGATACAATGGAATGGGACACCGACGCAACAACCGTCATGGATGATGATAGCACGTGGTCCTTAGAATTCACCACTCAGATGGAAATCCTTGAGATTAATGATGGCACTGTCAGGGCCAAAACGGCAATGTCTTTATTCGGTAGCACGTTTACTAGTACAGAAACTGACGATGACTGGAGACCCTTTTTATATTCTCAGTCGCAGTTGGAAGGTGCACCAACAGAGAATTATAATTTTGATGGAAACAACTATGAAGCTGCCAATATAATTTATGAAGAGACAGAAGATGGTACAACATGGACAATGGAAGTTTGGATTGATTCTGGTACTGGTATCCTTTTTGAAGTACAAGGTTCCAGTGACCGGGGAGATAGTTTAGAAGTTCAACTAGTTTCTACAACTGCAAATCTAACTTCAGCTGGAGGATTATGTCTCGGTACGCTCTTGATTGCCTTCGCTTCTGTTGCAACACTCGTTGTCATTAGCTTGGTACGATATCACAAGAAGTAAAAAACCTAAATCTTCATTTCTTTTTTTTATCAAGCTTTGAAGCCTTAGGTATAGATATGAGATGGAAATTCGGAGATGCTGATTTTTTATTAGATTTTTTTTGCCCTGACTGCAAGAAACGCACCAATCATGCGTAAAATCGAAGATTCCATGATTTTTTGCTCAATTCTCTCTACAAATGGAAAAAAACGTTTAGGGGTAAACGGAGGGGCAAATACAGCACCTTTTATATCTATTTCACTAAATTTTGCACCTTTAAGCAATTTTATGAGTTCAAAATAAGTATAGAACTTAGCATACGAAAAAATATCTTTTGAAATTATACCTCGTATTTTCCTATCAAAGGACCAAGAGCTCAGCGATGTAAGGACGCCTAAGATGAATTGTCCTCCTGATTTAAGAACTCGCCTAATTTCTTGCAGGAGTTTCTCTACGTTCTTAACAAATTCTAAGGTTGTCATAGCTGTAACTATATCAAAAGCTTCATTCTGAAAGGGTAAGTTTTCAATATCTCCAAGAACGAGTGATCCTTGATTTTTACTAATTTTTTCATTAGCTTTTTTTAGCATATCTTTTGAAAAGTCAATTCCAATTACTTCATACTTTTTCTGTAATAAAAATTGTAGAAGGACACCAGTCCCTGTACCAAGATCAAGTACCAAAGTATTGGATGGGAAACCTTTTAAGAAACTTTGAAATGCACGTTTTTCTACTCGATCCGCGTACGCACCAAGAGGAGTATCATACCAAAAATCATAGAATCCAGAAATCGAATTAAACCCCGAACGCACAATATTTTTGTGTTTCAAGTCTCTTCAATCCACTAACGCTTTAGCTACTTTGCATACAGTTTGAGCAAGGTTTACCGGTTCAACTCCAAATAATATGATTAGGGGTTCAATCCCTATATCACCATGATCATAAATACCATCAGGGACTTCTTTTAATGTCAATAATGCAAATGGGGTAACACATTTCTCCTTAACATAACTTTCTGGTGCTTTATCAACGAATTCTATCAGTTCTAATCCTAGAGATTTGCAAGCCGACACTATCTTTTTATCATTTCTTAAGGATATTGCAACCCTCTTCTCTTTATCAATTGTCAAAGCAGTGAGGATTACCGATCCCATATATTTTGCCCAACCAAATTCAATTTCCCCCACAGCAATCGCTTGATTCTTTACTTTTATAATTCGCCCGGTTAACCCAGCTACATCTTCTAATGTATTTGCATCCTGACGTGCATAAACCATATTAGAACCTACTTCTGGAATTAATTTACCAAATTCTTGACACTCTTCGAGCATTTTGATGGCGCTTTGTAAAAGTTTAATAATGCTCTTTTTGTTTTCATTTGGCTCGTTTTTTGACATGAAGGTCAACTCATATAATTTGCAGAACACCTTAAAGTAACTTGGAGTAAATATCTTCCTTCTTTTTGATTTTAAGTTCTTTTCCATTCTTCTCGAGAATTACATTTTTCTTTGAGGTGAAGTGTCCAGCGATAGCACAAGGTCTTATCGATTTAAACTTTTTCACAATATCTTCGGCTAATTCATCCCTTATTCCAATTAGGATGCTACCGAAAGAGGATGCTGAAAAAACGTCTCCATCTAGCGCTTTAACCAAGGTATACCCATAATTATCCCACGGAATCAACTCAGAATTTAATTCTATCCCTAAATTTGATGCATTTGACAGTTCATGGAGTGCAGTAATTAAGCCTCCTTCAGCTAGATCATGCATTGCAATAGCTCCATTTTCTGCTGCTTTTATAGCACTGTCTAAGACAGTTAAATATGATAAATCGGATGCGATCTCTTCCGGTTTTGTTTCACAGTGTTCTGAGAATATTACTGGTTTGAAATTTGCCACTGCCCATGCAATTTCACGAGTAACAGGACCCACAAGTATCAATGAATCTCCAGACTTCAGATTTTGTGGATTAAGTATGCTATGCTTTTCACTTGTAAATGCAAGCGCAGTAGTAGAAAAAAAAGGAGTCTGTAGGCCATCATACGCGCCAGTATGCCCACCTAGGATCTTTATGTCATATTTTTTTGCTTCTTTTCCAAGAATATCCATATTATTCTCTAACCAAGCTGAATCAAAACCAGGAGGATAATAAATCCCTAAAATTAAATACTGGGGTCTAATACCAGAGAGTGATACATCTCCAGCAGAATAATGGACAGAAAAAAAGCCGTAATGATTCAATGGCACCCCAATGACAGGATCTGATGCTGAGATTAGAAAGCCGCTCGGTGTTTGTGTAACAGAAAAATCTAGGCGTGGAGTCTCAACAGAGGGTATGTATGACAAAACAAGGCGTTGAAGTTCTGTTAAAGTGAGTTTTCCCTTATGTAATTTCATACATTAACCTTCTTGTGTAGTTACTGTATGTTTTTTACATACATACTCTTAAGGGCATTCTTATCTTTTTAAAGTACTATTAAGTAACTATATAAATGAGTTATATTATAAGAAGCGACACTTTACGTTTAGTTCTTTAAAATTACCAAGTAATAAAAGATTTTAAAAGATCTTAAGAATATAACCTTATAATAATAATTTTTGGAGTGTTAATTATGAGTGAATCGGAACTTAAGCAGGCGTCTAGCAGATCACCTGTAGAGTCAATAGCATTCCTCATTGCACAAATCGCAATATTGTCATCACTCGTTGCATTTCTCAAAATCCTCACAATCCCAATGCCTATTCCATTAGGCAGTATTGATGCCTCATCTGTTCTAATCTTCGCAATTGCCATTTTATACGGTCCCAGTTTTGCGACTCCTGTGATTTGTATCGGACAATTTGTCGGTTTACTTTACTTAACGGCTTTGTTAGGATTTCCTGCAGTCTTTATTCCAGGAATAGTTGCTGTAAGAGGTGCAGAAGCATTTATAGTCGGCAAGTTACGGCACAAAAACGGTAATAGCGGAAAATGGGAAATTTTTGCAATGGTAATCGGTGTACTTTGGGAAACTGGAGCATTTGTCTTGGCAGATACCTATCTATTCGGTCCTGGATTCGGTATAATAGTGGCATTTACAATCATAGACGCGATCTGGATTATCCCTGCTATGGGAGTGATTGCTGCACTAAGAAGAATTTTTGAGGCTAAGTATTTTGACGACTATTTTGGCTTTGCTGATAATGAACAACTGAAAAAGAAACTACTCTATCCGTCTTTAGTTGTCATAATAATTTCATGGATTCTAATAATCTTGGCGCCTTTAGCCGGCATCCTAATTTAACTCACCCCCTCCTTATTTTTATTTTTGAGTGAGTTAGGAGTTACCACTATTTTATTTTAAACTGAGGAGAGATAATTCTTTGTCCCTTGCATTTTGGACATTTGGAAGGATATTTTATTCTTTTCTTATCAAAAGTAAACCCACAATCTTGACATTGGGCAGGATTCATTATTAATTTTTGAGAGAGTCGTTTTAACGAGCGCTCTATATGTTGAAGGTCGTTAATAAGAATTCTTTTATCATAAATCTCAAGTTCCATAATTAATTCTTCAATGTCTGTAAATCTATCCTCTTGCAAAATCCTTTTGATTTTTTCCCGCCTCGTTAGCATCTCGGGACTTATTTTTGTCTCCCCATCTCAACTTTTACCAAAAACAAGTGTTTATTTACTTGTGGTTTCTTAATTTCCATTTTGCGTTTTCTAAAATAAGCTGATCACCCTCAGCTCCTGTACTTATTGCTCCATTTTCGTCAATGACGGGATCAGGAATGATTTTTTTTCTTTGAAGAACTCCTGTTACATAAAGTTCTTTTCCTAAAAATCTGGATTTGTCCCAAAAATCTAAATTCGGGATGTATACAACGATATCATTTTTTAATTTTAGACATGCTGCTGCTTTACAATCAACAGCTTGGCCCACTAAAGTGATTTCTTTGCCGATCAAATTCTCTGAAATAGTGTCAAATGCTTCTTTCATTTTCCTTTCAACCTGCAATTATTTAGGAAATAGAATTTTTCCGTTTTTTCCAATATTAGTTATCTAAATATAACTACGTTTCTAATTAATTTCCCAATCGTAAATTCCATTATATTAGCTACCCCTTCCTAGAAATAAATTTATTCCCTTTGATGTAGAATCGTAATTTTCTCTTTAAATCCTTCTTTACACCTATTCTGTGCGAACTACCAATTTTAAATTCCATTTTATTTTCTATAATCATAATTTGGCTTTCAGAAGTAACTGGAATCCCATTTAAACTCTTATCTATTTTCAGAGCAATTGTAAGTTTTCCAGGACCATTGGTTAAATCAACATCTTTTTTAACAGGTCTATGGGTTTTCATAACCTCTATTCCATTTGTTGGCTCTATAGCTCTTATTAGAACTGCTCCTATCTGTCCCTGTTCCCTTGCGTGAGCAACAATATTGAACATCCAGTATTTGTGCACATTATAAATGAATACTTTTCCTGGTTCACTCCACATAAGTTTGTTGAAATTTTTCTTACCATTGTAAGCACGAGAAGCTGGATCGTCAAAACCAAAATAAGCCTCAGTTTCGACTATTATCCCTTCAAGGAAAGTTTCATCCAGTTTCCTTATCAATTTTGTCCCTAATAGTTCCTTTGCCACGATCTCTGGATCTCTTTCGAAAAATTCTTCAGATATAATACTTCCAGAGAACAAGAATGTCATCTCCGTTTCGAACTTAACATTGGAATTTTTGAGTATTTATTATTCTAGATTTATCGCCTACTTAACTTAAAATAAAAATATATATGAACGAAAATGGGAAAGAATTTTCAATATAATAATTACAGCTGACTTTCAAAAAGGAGTGAGAAAAAAATTGGGTCGTAAGCATCGTCTGCATTATAATTCTATCCCCTACGTGCTTTTTATCATTGGAATAATATTCATTGTTGTTTCGCTTATCAATCTTATACGCCCAGGTTTTTATGGAAGTCCATGGATGTTAATTCCCGGAGGAATCTTGCTACTAATTGCTATAAGCGCAACTGTCCAGCGATCACGGGCTAAAAATGCTGTTTTATCAGCCCTTAGATCATACAATCGTGTAACGATTGGACAATTGGCATCCGAACTGAATATGAAAGCAGATGATGTGAGAGATGCGATTGTGGACCTACGAACAGAAGGGAAAATTAACGCAACATTTGACCATACTTCTGGCGAAGTGATAATTGGCACAGAGACATCTCAGACACCTCAAACAGTGATTGAAACAGAGGGTTTTGCCCAGAAATTCTGTCCATACTGCGGTGAAAAAATCCCGATGGGTACTGTATTTTGTCCAAATTGTGGCAGTTCTCTTTAAAGTACGACATTTTTGATTTTTTTCTTGAATATAACTTTGAGAAGTTACATTTAACTATAACACCACAAACGAAAAAGTTATTTGTGACTCACTCATAAACATAGAAAATAAGTCTTAGAAGTAGGAAAAACCCATTATATTGGAGGTTAAAAATTGTCATTAAGTAAAGAAGAACTAAAAGCGCAATGTGAGACATCTATTGCGTTTGAAGAACAGATTGTACAAGCTGTTAATAAAAGCACTGATGCTCTACAAAATCTATTATTAAAAGAACTTCTACGAGGAGTTGCTTTCGACTCAATGAAACATGCTTTAGTATTTAGAGCAATAATAGGACTGTTAGACTTTTCACCTGCCATTAGCGACGAAGATAATGCTGTTCTAAACAGGGACATCAAAATTCATATAGAAAATGAAGAAATAGCCATGAAAAGATACGAGGAAATACTCAGTAAAATTGGGGACAGCCCAAAGGACCAGAAAGTTAAATTTTTACTAGAGACGATCATTGCAGATGAACACCGCCATCATGAATTACTTAAAACGATTAGCAAGTTCATAATCGAAAAAGAAACTATTGCCGAAGATGAATGGTTCGACTATATCTACAAATATAGTCTAGCACATGGTGCACCGATTGGATAGTCAATTAAATCACATTTAAAAGCCTAGAAGAAGCATATCATTCTTTTTATTAAAAAAAATTCGCTCTTCTTTCATTAAATTGCAATTCATTTTCTTTTTTTTTTGGAAAACATCTTGGTTTATTCTTTATTTCTTTTAGGAGTTTTGTTTAAAGCAATTTATTACATTACCCTACGAATGAATCCGAATAAGTTAAATAAGATGCGTTAGCTATTTTCATAACGCAAGTAAAAGAAAACTAGAGTTCTTCATTAAGGGGAGAATATTTTGACAAATGAAACTTATAAACACTCAACTTGGGATTTGCTAGGATTTGGAGTAAAAGAACTATCCATTGTATTAGTATTTGGTGCTATCTATCTTTTTATGTTCATTACCCACAGCGCATTCAACTTGTTCAACGTGTCATATGTTCTTATGATTTTAGGGATTGTTCTAGGGATATGGTGTGCCCTTCGAATGTCCGAAGTTGCAGTAAAAGGTATCGAATCATTAGCATATAGTTTTCTTGGTGTAGGCGCCTATATCGCAGGAGTACTTTCATCTGTTGCATCTAACGCCCCAGAACTTGCTCTCGCAGGAATTGCGGCATATAGAGGTGCAATTACGAACAATCCTTCTCTGACTGAATTTGCAGTTCTTCTAGTGTTTGCAGCCGCGCTATTTAATGTGCTTCTGGTAGGTATCGTGATCCTTATCGGGGCAAGGCAATCTCATTCATCGTACATGAAGGTTCCGAAAGCTGTTATAGCAGTTGAAAGCGATCTCATGCGAGCTACTGTCGTAATGCTTGGTTTGGTTTTAATTTTGGGAATTGCAGAATATTTACTCTTCCTAACTCCAGGTAAAGAATTTCTTCCCAGAGAAGCATCATTTATCTTGTTGCTTACTTACATTTTCTATGTAATATATATCTTCTCTGGAAAACCTTTGAAAGAATTTAAAGAAGAGGATGACAAAAATGAAACCCATAGTACAAACGTCCATAAATTATCTAAGGCAGCAACAGCCGCTTTATTAATCATTGGCTTTTTAGGGATTGGAATTGGTGCAGAATTAATTACACACAGCGTTGAAATCTTTTTCGAGTTTAATCCTACGATACCCATTATCATCATTAGCGTCCTAATCGGTGCATCGGGCTCTATTCCAGAACATGCAATAGCTTTAATTAGCGCAAGGAAAGGACAATTACATTTAGCTTTGGGAAATACAATAGCCGGTGTACTTCAATCATACACGCTCATCATCGGTTTCATCGGTGTCATAGCATTAATACCATTGGAACCCGCGATAATCTTCCAGCTTGCTGTGGGTGTTGCAGTCACCTACTTGATAAAATCATCTATTCTTGATGATGGTAAACTAGATGTCTACGAGGGAATAGTAATAATTACAGTGATGGCCTTTAGTCTAATTCTATTGATTCGAACTTTCAGTATGTGATACCCGCTTAAACCAAGAAAAATAAAGTTTAATATGCTCTAGAAATTAGAAAATCAGCGAATGCTTCAAAAAACTCTAATCCTTCTTTTTTTAATGATGGCTCAATCGTCAGCTGTTGTTTTGCCCGTGTTATTAATTCTTTTGATGTAGCTGTCGCATAGCCCAATGCTCCACAGCTCTTTATAAGATTTCTAACTCGCTCTAATTCTTCAGAAGTGGCATTTGCGTTTCCAATAGTGGAAATAAGAAATTCTTTGTCAACGTCACTAAGTTTTTCTAGAGCTTTTATAACCAATAAAGTTCTTTTTCCTTCTCGGAGATCACTCTCGATATTCTTTCCCCACTTATCTGTTCCAAAAGTCCCAAGTATGTCATCTTGAATTTGAAATGCAGTGAATGCGGGAATACCAAACGAGATAAACGTATCAAGTTGTGATTCAGAACCTTGTGCCATTGTTACACCCATTAGTAAGGCTGCTTCAAATAGTGCACCTGTTTTAAGTTGAACCATTTCATAGTACTCTTTCTCAGTGATATTAAATCGGTTTTCAAAATCTATATCCAATATCTGGCCTTCGTTTACTTTGCGATATGTTGATGCATATATCTCAATAAGTCTTGATTTGATTTCACTAGGAATCTGCAAATGGTTAATGACCTCTAGACCAAGTTCATACATGATATTTCCTGCTAAAATTGCGATAGATTCCCCAAAACGATGAATTGTCTCTTCATCATCGTCTCCAAGCGGCTTATAGAATTCTTGGAATTTGATATGAAAGGTAGGAGCATTTCGTCGCTTATCATCCCTGTCAATTATATCATCATGGACAAGAGTGGAATTATGTAATAGCTCAACGCAAATTGACAATTGACGCGCAGCATCTTCGTTTTTCCCACCTACCGCTTTATATGCCATAAATAATGCAAGTGCACGTAGGCGTTTTCCTCCTCTCATTACATAATTAGATATCTCTTGATAAGCATCAGCATTTATTGACTGCTTGCATTTTTTGACAACAGATGAAAGAAATAGCTTTAATTCGTTATCAATAATTTTCTTATGCTCTTTAAAACGATCTAAAAAACTCATTGATATCACTTAAGGCTTATTTTGTCTAGTATTTTAATTCAGTTTTTCAAGTTTTCGACATTACAATCCTACATTCTTTGAAGGACTTATCTGAAGAGAAGCGCTTATATATAACTGTCTACAAGATTCTTATCACGAGATCAGCTGGAAACGTTTTGAACGTTCATTCTAATAAACAGGTAATATTAAATAGAACGTCCTTGTATATATGCGAATAACTGCCCTACTATTGATAGGTGAAAGAAATGCTCGACAAGTTTAAAGACATTGGAAAACTCGTGGGTATTGTAAAAGACGACGAAATTAAGGATTTACTGAAAGACTTGACATCTGAAAACTATAGGAAACTTAACACGATTATTCAACAGGATCCAGAAAGAATTCAAGAGATTATAGTACTCCTATCTGATAAAAATAGGAAAGTGAGGATGAATGCTGCATTATCCTTAGGAAGCCTTGGAGATCTTAGGGCTGTAGAACCGCTAATTTCTGCATTATCAGACAAAAGAAGGATAGTGAGGAGAGAAGCAGCAAACAGTCTTGGTGAATTAAGGGATGAAAGAGCAGTTGAACCGCTCATAAATGCGTTAAAGGATGAAGATGGCGGTGTACGCATGTTTTCGGCTAGAGCATTAGGACGTTTAGATGACGAGAAGGCGTTGACTCCACTTCTTGCATTACTTTCTGACAAAGACGCATCAGTACGTCAGTGGGTGTGCGATGCAATAGGAGAACTAGGATTAGATCGTCAAGATGCCATAGATGCTTTGAAAGGTCTATTAAAACAGAGAAATAAACGCCTACAATTAGGTGCAGCGGGCTCTCTTGGTCGACTTGGTGACAAGAGTGGGTTTGATCTTGCAATGGATATTCTAGAAGGAGGGCGCTTGCGAAAGGGTGACAAGTTTTTGAGAGCATATGCTGCTGAAGCACTTGGATATATCGGTGATCCTCTGGCCAGCCCATTACTTACGGAAGCAGCGCAATCAAAAGATAAATTCTTACGTGACGCAGCAATAAAGGCATTAGAACGAATACAGTGATATTCCCGTTCTGCGAACATATAATCTATTGGAAATCGTGGCTTATACTGAATAAGTCAGATCTAATGCCAAAATATTAGTTTTCTCAATTTCAAAACGAAATGAGTTACATGAAATATGCGTTTAACGTAGTTCACTAGAAAATCGCTACATCTTGATTCAGCGCAATATAGTATCTGAAAACACAGACAAAAATTATATACAAATCGATATACCACAATGATACCTTTTTTGAGATGCTCGCAAAGTCTTCGAAAGCATAACGCGTGATGGTGTTAAATGCACTCGACATGGAGTTGCGAATGAAAAGTTCGCAATTCTAATAGAAGCATAATCTAATTATTTGACTAGATGTGCTCTATAAAACTCAATTAAAAATATGTAATTATTTGTTTTTAATCAAATTAATCAACTTTTCAACCTTCTTAGAATCTAAATGCCCATTCAAACGATCAAAAGATGTACAAACAACCGAACGAACGCCTACAACATCCGGCTTTAATGGAATTAGTTTTAAAATATGTTCTTCCTTTAATGATCCAGCAAGCGCTGATAGAAGCCCATGTTCATGACATTGATCTGTGAAATCGGCAAGTTGATCTAAAGACATAAAATCCAGTAAGGATTTACCGTCTTTCACTCCAGTATCTAACATTGCAATGTCGGCTTCTGAATCTATTGCAATATTTGGAATTGCAGAGGGAGGAACTGATTTGATTCGATATGAATCAGAATAACCTGCGCACACAACTTTAACATCTGAATTATAGTCTTTTACCGCCTTTGATACTGCTTTCATGACTTCCACAGCTTGTGATTCAGTTGTTGTGTCAAAAAGCCCTACTTTTACATAATCCACATTTGAAACTGTGCAACCAAGCGCAGCAAGAGCCATTGTTCCGGGTTTATAGGGTGCATCGCCAATTGTTGCACTGATTTCTACATCCTTTGCTTTTTCATGAACTTCTTCAGATATGCTCTTAATTACCCAGGGAAAATTAGCTCCGAGTGATCCTTCTTTAGGGTTTTTAACGTCAAGTATGTCCGTTCCACCATTTATCGCGTTGATTGCTTCTTCTCTGTTAATAACAGAAATGAGTAATCTCATCAGTTCTACCTTCATAAAGTTAATCTATTTGTACTGTCGTATTTGTTTGCGCATAAGTTGGAATAAAAGCATTGTTGTTAAATGCGCGCGCAATGATTCGCATTAATGATGATAAAAAATCGAATGTTAACTGTTATTAGCTCCTATGTTAATTCAAAGAAAAAATGGATAGTGGAATGATGGCTGATGTCAGCCGGTATACCTTAATGATTCCGCTGGTGCCACCTTACCTGCTTGCCATGCTGGAAATATCGCAGCGCCAATAGCTGCAACGATTGCAATAACAGTAGTCAATGCGATTTCATTCCATGGTACTATAAATACTGCACTGAATGTTGATCCTCCAGATTCTGCGATCAATCGAACGATCGTTGCCCCTAAGAAGTATCCATCAAGAAGTCCAAGAATGAGACCAATTAGAGCTAGAAATATAGACTCAGCCAGGATAAGCTGAATTACTTTTGCCCTTTTTATGCCTATAGTACGAAGTAATCCAATTTCTCGTCTTCTCTCACTAACTATCTTAATTAGAGTAGTTAATAACGCAAGCAATCCAACGATAATCGAAGCATAACTTATAATATTAAAGAAAACGCCTATCTGAGCTGTTCCTTCCTCAATATCCGCTTTGATATCTTGTTTGAGCGAAAAACTTAGTTTATACTCATCGCCCCAAATTGCATCGATCTGATCGGCAACAACTTGCGGGTTGACTTCTGTACCATTTTCATAGCGTTGATCTAGTTTAAGAGTAAATATATTTGCATTTTCTTCAAATCCAAATTCATAAAATCTGTCAATATCAATAATACAGAAGAATCCTGCTTGTGGGGCGCCAATGAAGTTATTAGAAATGATACCTCGAACCTTAAATTCTGTTTTGTTTCCTGCTGCGTTAATTTCGATAGGTGTTTTCTGATCTATTCGTATTTGGAGTTCATTTGCTAATTTTTCACTTATTATGCAGGCATTTCCGTTTGGATTTTTGAGTTGTTTGAAGAGTGTAAATGTATCTGTATCGTTTGGTGCAATAATTCG
>Ga0209635_10003429_pt1 | contig 12347 bp, 10 predicted proteins | sample DeeMarSWOR230_32_FD_187463 | JGI IMG/M metagenome (GOLD analysis project Ga0209635, IMG submission 187463) | Marine sediment microbial communities from White Oak River estuary, North Carolina - WOR-2-30_32 (SPAdes) (version 2) | ecosystem: Environmental > Aquatic > Marine > Intertidal zone >...
CGGCTTGCTGAATTTCCGCTTTTTAAGGGTCTTGAGGAATCCGTAACCGCTAACAGTGTGCGCTTCATAGATATCGGCTTTAATGTTGTCAACCATTCCTTGGAGGGACTGATTGAAAACCCAGTTGTCCAGCGGATAAAGCACATCAGTGGAGAAGCAGGGTGTGAAGGTTATTCCGTCGATCATAGTAGTTTTGTTGAAACCTCTTTTTGTTCCACTGTAAACCGTCGTATCAACTTTATTTACCAATATTTTTGCAGTCTCAAATATTCGGCGTTCAACACCTCCGAAGTAAAGGTGAGGCGGCTGCGTGTTAAATACAGCTAATTTCAGCTTCCGGTTCATGAATACGTACCTCTATATTCGAAACGATTTTCCCTAGCCATTCTTTGGCAACATTAAGTATTAAAATGAAACTAGATAGGATAAGCCCCGCATACTTTGCAGAATTTACTTTTTTCGTTACCGCCTTTAGACTTGCAGTATGGACACTGCTTGCCTTCTGCATCCTTGAAGACTTCAAAGGGTACTCCAAAATGGGACCTGAAAATTTCGTAGTAGAACAGGTGCTCTTTGTCTCTTATCGTAACCTGATCAGCTTCCTGATATTCTTTCGTTTTCTTTTGGAAGTACTCGTCGGAAATTTTTTCGCTGAAAACTTTTGGAAAGATTGTGGTTCCGGAGCCAAATTCTAGGGGAATCTTTATTCTCCACGTAATCTCGTCGGGCAAGAGACCTTCGTAGGCTTTGCGGATTATCCATTTTCCCCAGATTTTGCCTCGTTCACGTCTGATCATTAGTTTTGGGTCAACACCATAGGCGAACGATTTGAACTCTGGATCAAGAAAGGGAGGCTTAGCCACCAATCCAAGCGATTGTGCCATGGGAATCGAAGAAAACTGCATTACTTGCCACATGTTGGACAGATATTCCATCAGCTCCTTTTCTTTGAGACCAAATAGCCAGCTGTAACCGCCCAATAATTCGTCCAAACCATCGCCGGTCATAATGCCTTTGATTCCGTGTTCCTTTGCGACTTTCAAACCAACATAGGCTGCTACACTGTTTCTAACGTCCATGGGATCAAAAACCTTCAGAATCTTGATGACAGCTTGGATGCCTGAGTGCATCTCCTTCTCGCCAAAAAAATGAATCGTGTGGTTCATCTTTAACCGATTCGCCATCAACTTTGAGTACTCGAGGTCTAGTGCCGGCGAGTTCTCGAAAGCAACGGTGAATGCTTCAAGTTTCGAATATTTTGATGCTGTAAATGCAATCACACTTGTGTCTAATCCTCCGGAAAAGAGGATTCCTTCTGTTAGATTTTTTTTAACAACCTTGTCGATGAGCTGGCGGATTTCTGAACAGATTTGATCGAGTGAATCCAATTTCAGTCTCCTCAAGGATTAGGTTACAGGGTGATTGTGTAAATTTAAGGTTTATTGGCAACCGCGGCAGGGCAATATAATAAAAGATGAACAGTTGAAAGCTATGCAAGTTAATTTAATTCATATTGAAATCAGTGACTCGCCAGAGAAGAACTTGGAGATTACAGAGCAAATGCTGTGTAGGACAGCTAATGCAGGTGCGAGCGCTCAATCTATCTGACAAATTGGAAAAAATCGCTAAGTAAAAATTCACATCTTCAACTTAGGCTTCGACCAATTTTCTCTTTTCTTAAAATTCAAATAAAAAAGCATTTTTTCTACTGATTGTACAAGGCTAGAAAGTAATTATTGCGTTATGTATTTTCGAATTAGTGCCACTATAGCTAAAACAAGTACTAGAGAACCCAAAGCCGAAAGTGCTGTATTAAAAGTTAAGCCGAACATAGTGAAACTTAGGAAGAGCCCCACTAGGGCTGTAACGGCGAAGCTTAATCCTATAGAAAAAGTGAATTTTTCGATTAGGTCCAATGCATCTTCACGGGGAAACAATGTTTCAGTTAGACAATAGCCGGGCAAAAATGCTACTAGAACAAAGCCAAATATGTAACGTAAATAAGACAATGATGTTCCGGTCTCAGGAATGAACAGGATCGAAACGAATGATATAAGGGATATACCTATTACAATCCAGAACCAGTGACTTTTTCTCGGAGATAGGAAGCTGATGAAAATTTCTTTTTGGCGTATTGGTTCCTCTAATAACACAAGTCCCTTTCGATGAAGATGCTTTACTTCTTTTTCGATATCTTCTAGTGGGGCGTCAACTTGTTCCTGAACTAACTGGATTAGTTCTTTCACATTCTTCGGTTTCTTCGTCTCCAAGACGTCTAAGATGACTTTTTCTAGGGATTTCATCGTGCACCACCTTCTTATTGTCAGGTTTACATAAAAGCATAGTTCTCCAAGTCAGCTGATTTGGGTCCACAAAGAAGACTGAAAGGGGTGAATGTAACTCTGGTAAGCTCACTAAGAGTGTTAAGACTAGAATCCAAAAAAATAAAAAAAGTGGGCTTGAAGCCCGTGGAAAAATTGTGGTTTTTCTGTTTAGCCAATAATCCTGAATAGAGGATGCATACCTTCGATTGCAGGCTTCGTGCCAATTTCCGCAGTTGCAGTCAACACGTAGGTGTCAATTACTGCAATAGTTGGAAAGAGGAATTCTGCATATTCTATGGGTCCAAACATGATCCAGTCGGCTCCCATAATTGGCAGAATGGCGCTTTGTGCTGCAGATGTGGCTTTTCGGATGTCTTTGGGGAAGTTGCCTTTGATCCATCCGAGTGTGTCTGTTACGTTTCCGATGCCAGTTCCAACTGCTCCACGGTCACCAAATTTTTCTTTGATCAGGTATATGGATCTGACGCCTGCTCCGATTCCTATTCCCCATGAGGGAATTGCGGTGTCTATAAGCGCACCTTCTATACCAGCCTCGTCAGCCATTGAGAGAAGATTTGGTAGAACGTCAAGTTTGGCGTTGGCGCTTTCGTCCTGAGGATTGTCACATAGGATGATGGATGCTTTGATTTTGCAGTCTTTTAGATTCTCTAGTTCTTTCTCTTTGACTCCGTTGTATATGGAGTTGTTGATGATTCTGGCGGATAAACCGACTTCATGTGCCCATTTGATGGTTTCCATTCTAACTTTGGGACTTATGGCGTCTACCTGTATTGGTGCTTCAGTTACTTTGCTGATAAAATCGATGTAATTTTGGTAAGCCTCTGCTGAATTTCCTACGACATCCAAGATGAACGGGTTAGTTGTCATGTCAGAAAGCTCCTCTGTCCTGTTAATGAGGGCTTCAGCTCTTGTCTTGTCGAAGATTCCCTTCTTCTTGTCTTCTACAATCTTATGACCTGCGTAAAAGATTGTTGCAGTAAGAACAGTGGGAAGTTCTCCTGGTTGACCGCCAACTTTGATGCCGCCAGCTTCAACAATTTTCTGTTCCTTTTCAAATCTAAACATTCTAGTTCACTTCTCATTTTTTTGCGTAATATTTGCCGCCGAATTTACTTTCCAAGAGCCTTCTTTGCGAGGGCAACAGCCTCTTCTCTGGTTTCACCGAACAGAGCACCTATTTCGTCTGCGTCACTTTTGTCTACGGCTGCACCACCGATCATAATGATGACTTTGCCTTTTAGTTCTACAGCTTCTATAGCTGCCATCAATTTGGGTATGTTGTTTTTGGCTATTGTGGTGTTTATTGAGACGGCTATGACGTCTGCTTTGTTTGCTTTGGCTTGTGAAGCGAAGTCAGCTGCTGGTGCATTTTTTCCGACGTCAATGCATTTGAATTGTGCTTTTTTGAGTGATTTTCGTACCATTTCTTTGGGGGTCGTGTGTGGGTCTCCTTCAAGGGCACCTATTACAATTATTCCTATTGGGTTTTCGGGTTCAGGCGGTTCTTTTTCCATCATAGATTTTAACCAAGACATTAGAGATACCTTCTTTTTCACCTAGTAACTGAGGGGGGTTTATGGCTAGTCCCTCGTATAAGCTTTTTGTTGACAAAATAGGGACAAGGAATGTCTTTTCTCAGGTGTGAATTCTTGAACAAACTTAAAAACAATGTATAGAACATATGTTGTTCAGGGCAAAATATATCGCTGTTGAAGGTGCTCTGGTTGGTAATCAAAGGTTTGAAGGGGTTGTTCGGTTTCTTAACGATTGTGCCTCTCGGAATGGAATCAATCGAGGCAATATCCAAATATTTCTTTCTGTGCCCCATAGTGGGCTTAGTGATAGGTTCTGTTGCTGGAGCAGTAGGCTTTGCATCAAACTTTTTTCTGCCAAACTTGATTTCTGGTTTCCTTGTCTTAGTTAGCATACAACTTTTAACAGGTTTTCATCATTTAGACGGTCTTTTGGATCTAAGTGACGCGGCGATGGCTAGGGGTGACGCCAAACGGAGATTGGAGGTTATGCATGACATGTACACGGGTGCAGCGGCGGTAGCATCTGGATTCATCGTTCTTGCATTAACAGGTTTAGCTTTTGGACAGTTTTCTGGTTTGGAAATCTTGAAGGCAGCAGTTGTTGCTGAGGTTGTGGCTAAAGAGAGCATGGTTTTGACTGCTTACTTGGGAAAGAAGCCGGCATACGAGGGCATGGGATACTATGTGGTTGAATCAATGAAGAATAAGCATCTTGAGGCACTTTGTTCTTTACTCTTGTGTGCAGTGGTGGGTTTCGTTTTACTTGGTGTCTCTTTTGTTTGGGTTCTTGCTGCGATGGCGGTTGCTGTGGTGGTTTTGACTTCTTACGCTAACAAGACTTTGGAGTGCGTAACAGGCGATGTTATGGGTGCCACCAACGAAATCAACAGGATGATCGCACTAATCATAATGCTCGCAATCATGGTCTAAAAGGTTAAGTACACAGTAGCTGCTGATTTCAGAAAAAGTAATGTTTTCAACATAGTTCTGTTATTAGTCTCCTAATATGAATGTGAAGTGGGTTTGTGTTTTGGGAAAGCAATAAATTTTCCTAAACTTTTTGAAGGAAATCTATTTATAGCGCAGCGCCTACACTAAAAATAAAAAGCGTGGGGGAGGTAAAAAATATGAAAATTAATCCTGCAGACATCGAACGCATCGAGTGGGTAAAATCGTTCAAGTCGGGCGAAAAATGGTTCCTGAAGCTCCGCAAACAATACGGGCTGAAGATGGGCACCCAGAAGAACTATGCGCTCGGGCTTAAGCGATTCTGCAAATATGTTAAAATGAATCCGGATGAGATAATCGCCACGTATAAGGATGCCCTCGCGAAAAATGTGGAAGCGGGCGTAAGCGATTGGAACGACAACCTCGATTTATTCGTTCCGTGGGCAGTCGACAATTATGGACTTAGCCGAAGCCGCGCAAGAGACCATTTTACGGCGGTCAAATCATTCTTCGAGCACAATTCATCAATCGGGTTATCCGCGAAGACTCCGAATGTTCGCACAATATCTCTTACGCCGACACTAATCGATGTAATCCGCGAAAAAATCCTATCGCACGCCGACATCCACACGCGCTTTATCGTGATTTTCCTGAAGGACAGCGGGATGAGTCAGGACGATGCTCTACGGTTAAATATCGGGGACATCGATGACCTCGGCAACGGATTCGGATACATTAAAACGTATAGGGCGAAGGAAGGCGTAGATTATGAGACGTGGGTTGGACCTAACACAATGGACGCGCTGAAGCAATATCTGGATTATCGTAAACGTAATGGTGGCGACATAAGCGAATCGGCGCCACTATTCGTAAAAAAGACAAAAATCGATGAGCGCTTAACGCCAACTTTAATCGGCTACATGCTACATGATTTAGGTAAAAGAGCGGGTGAACCGTTATCAACGCACCGATTACGCAAAACCTTTGAGACCTTTTTGGCTCTCGGTAGAGTCCACCCGATTATCCTCAAATATTGGATGGGTCACAAGGTTAAAGGCGGAAAGGGTGACATCGAAGCCCGCTACATAATTCCACCCAAAAATAAGCAGCTTGAAGCCTACATGGAGGCATACAAGCATATCGACATAGCCGCACAGCAATTAAGCGAGGAGGAACGACGTATCCAAGCAACCTTCGATAACCTAAGGCTCACAGGTTTTTCTGAAGAAGATATAGAACGTTATCGGGAGCAAAGGGGCAAAACGTGGCGCACAGCGAAGGAATTGATTACAGCAATCAGGCAAAGAGCGGGGCGACCGAAGCCAACGGAAAACGCGGATTGCCCGAACGGAAAAAATTGCCCCGTATTCAAGGAGATAGGCGAAGAGGAATTGTTAGCGCATCTTCAGGATGGTTGGAAGGTCGCGCATAACCTGCAAAACGGGAACGTTATAATCCAGCGGGATTAATTACGCTCCCCGATTTTTTTTGCCTATTCGATATACGTTCATCCGAAGTTCAAACTTCGGGTAGGGCTAATTCGACAGGTTAGGAAAAAATATTTGCGCCTTACGTTATTAGGCATTTAAATAGTCGGGCGGGCGCACTCAAAACTCCCCAGTTCTTCCTGTGGATGCCCGGAGCGACCGCTGTGCCTAGGTTCTTCCAAACTGTCTCTCTTTATACTATTCTTATTTTCATTTTTCTCCACTCTAGTAGAAGTTAGTGAAGGCCTAGGTTTCATAGGCACTTCGGGCACATCTCCTTGTTGTAGGATAACGTCGATAAAGCGCCTCTACAAAACACTCGCTGATCCAAAATCAGAACGTGAATTGCTGTCACTGTGTCCAAAGGTTTTGATAACATATTTCGCTTCCTCTTCCTCCTGATATATACCTGTAAAAGTCGTGGACACAAAGACAACTATTCTCAACCTGATTCAAAAAAGCATACATGCATATTTTGTCAATCCGCTTAATTTATATTAGTTTCAATTCTTTTCTTTCTCTATACCTCGCCTCTTTCATCTTATCATACAGCTCAAAGAATCTTTGGCCATTCGCATAGAGCTCGTACACCGATCTTATCGACCAAGCATCGAGCCAATTGCGAATTGGGTCAAATCGTAGTACCGCGTTAAGTCGCGTTATTTGTTCTTCTTCAATGACTAAGATCACTTTTCTATAGTTGAATTCTCTGGCTTCTCTAAGCTTACGAATTGCTGAATCAAGGTTGCCTCCAATCTGAATTTCAATGGCAACTTCAGGGTTCTTTCCTGAAAGCCAAGCCACATCAAGCTGATATGCTGATTCGGGAGTGATTCTAAATCTTGTGTTGGTGTTAAATCCCATCCAGCTACCAACAGTCTGTAACATTTCACCGATCCGGTCGTGTAACGAATTGGAATTTAAAGAGAGCTTCATAATGGCATCTGTGTAGTTACCTTCAGTCTCCAAACTTTTCTTAGGTAGTTCCCTCTCCTTGGCTGCACCTCTTCGAGACATTATCTTTCGCATTTCAGACTCAATTAGCAAATAATCTTCCTCGGGAATCTTCCTAACACTACCACGGACAAAAAGCGACCAGTGGTCCTTATCCTTGATAAAAGCTAGATCTTTGATTAATCTCTTGATGTCGAGCAGCTCATCATCTTCCAAAACGATATCGGGCTTACTCTTCGCTCTTGACGGCCAAACCTCATCTTCGTCAGTCCAAATCTTAGTCTCGTCATCATAATAATATCCTGAAGTAATAGTCGCAATAGCACCCAACTTTGAGATCTGATTAATATAATAAACAACTTTGTCTCCCGATTGGAATTTCATTACAGTCTTTTTATGACGTTCTTTCAATCCTTGAACAGTAAAACCCGAGTTTTCTTTATCAACCTTAAAATTCTCGGGAGAAGTCGTAATCAACCAATAATTTGGCATTTCAAATCAATTACATCTAATGAGAAAAGCATATAAAATTTGAGATCGCCTATACTTTGTCAGCCACTTCTTCTTTAATGGGCGCGAAACTTTACTATACTGGAAAAATGTTTTGCCGCCTGTCATATTCATTGAACTCTTCGATTCCTTCAAAGACTTTCTTCGGTGTAAAAGTCAAAACACATTTTGACATGTCGATCTGCACTTCTTCGGGAATATTGCAAAACCGAGACATTTGTTCAAAATGACTTCCAGCAAACCAGGCCCCCTTATTGAAGGAAACAGGATCAATTTCGAAATTAAGACATTCCGATGTTAGACCTTTTGCGAATCTAGTCTTAGCGCGCATGCATGCATGCACCCATGAACCAATCGATAATTTTGATATGGAAAAAGGGCAAACTATCGAGGAAGCAGAAGAGCAGTTTGACCGATTTGCTGGGTTTTTAAAAAGTAGGTTCGGTTCGGTTAATAAAATCAGAAATTATTCTTTACCGATTGGAATAGCAACCGCAATCCTCGGAGGTTGCTTAATTACATTGCCGAGTATTTTCTTAATAGATTTGGAACGGGTTAAGCGCGTTTTTGAGACAGGAGAATTTATCGGGCAGAAGTATTGGTATATTGCAAAATATTACGGGCTTATTCGTGGACAACTCCTGCTGATAGGCATTCTATTCCTAGCGATTGGAACTATTTTGATTGTTCGTTACATACACCGTAACCCGCACTCAACGGACAAACAATAACTTCAAACTCTTTATCCTAAAAGCTGGTCCCAAAGTACGCTAAACCCCTCAACAACACCAAGTTCCAAAAAACCAAAAAGAGTATCCACGACAAGACCAGCCAACAGATTGCATCGCTAGGGATTCGCCAAATTTTCAAGATTTTCTGAATTGCCAGAGGTATGGACAAGTCGCACCGTCTGGGAACGAAAACAGTGAGTGATCGCATTAAGCTTTAGTTTAGAAGTGAGCGCGCTGCATTATCGAGGAAGAAGGGTTTGCTGAGGCTCAACACGGGGCAATTTCAAGGAGAAAAAGATGCAATTCCCAGACAGCTACTATCGCTTTGGGTAATTTCCATCTTTTCCCGTGTTAGAGCCTTTTCAGTCCCTTGTTCCTCTGATGTTTTACTCCCCATAAAAAAAGGGGAGGGAAGTTTTGGTTTATTTTCGTTTTCTGAGTGCCCAGAAGCTGGCTATGCCGATGATGCTGGCTATGACGACGGCCGCGATTATGGCTACTTCTGTTGTGATGAATGGTGCTTCTGTAGGTTCTGTTGGCTCAGGCTCAGTTGGCGCTGGCTCAGTTGGTTCGGGTTCTGTTGGTTCAGGTTCTGTTGGCTGTGGTTCTGTTGGTTCGGGTTCTGTTGGCACAGGCTCTGTCGGCTCTGGCTCTGTAGGTTCAGGCTCTATTGGCACTGCCGCTGCAGGCGCTGGACCCACTGTAACAAAGGTTGATGCTCCTGAGCTGCCATACGAGTCGTCACCCTCGAAAGAAGCAATAATCTCGTAGGTGCCCTCCTCTGAAGGAGTCCACGCAAGACCAAACGTTCCATAATAACCGCTGGTTGTGACTGTGCCAATGTCAATCCAATTGCCGTCCGAGTCTACAGCCGTAAAAGTCACCGGAACCCCAGTTATCGTCTCATTGTGCCAGATTCCATCGATTGGCGCCTGCATGTGTAGGTATTCCATTTGTGTGGCCATTGATTCTTTGGATACGCATGGCGTGCCTGGTTGAGCGGGAGACATATCAAGTACCGAACCAGTTATCATCATGGGTGTTCCTAGTGGTACAGCAGTTTGTGGTGCTGAAACAGTTGTTTCACTTTTTCCTTTGCCGAAGACATACATGTATCCGTCATAGCGGCTATCGAAAGTGAGATAGCCATCTGAAATAGCGCCGGCAGCTCCACCTCCGCCTATACTCCATAATTCTTCGCCGCTGTAAATATCGAGGCAATAAAGTCTCCAACTTCTCATGAGGGGCTCTGTTGGTGAGTGTTCACCATTAGCTATGTACATCTTACCGTCTACAATTTGCACACCACGTACGAACAGAGGTGACACGCCAAAGGGACTTTCATACGGAATAGTAGGATCTAAGAAATTCCACACGACATCTCCGTTAGTCCAGTTAATGGCGTAGAGACCATGGTACGATTGGTCAAAGAACATTCCACCAAAGGAGGATATGCTGTAAGCTCCAAAGTCTCCCCATGGGTATTCTAGCTCATCGCTCTTCCACGCAAAAGTGCCATCATCCAGATTCCAAGCGTCCCACCAACCGCCCAGCATACGCACGGTGTATTTCCCCTGGTCTGCGACTGCGTTGCTTGTGCTGAATGTGATGTCGTCGGTTGTAATATTCCACAGCACTGTTCCATCTAGCAAGCTGACACCTATTACGCGTGTTCCATGGCTTGTCCCCATGCCCGGATCAGTCATCGATTGAGCGGTAACAGAAACCATAGATTCAAAATCGCAAGTCCCTAAGCTGCTTAACGGCCATGTTATGTTGTTCAATACTCTGCTGCTGAAGTCATCACTGGTTCCTGTCGTGGTCCAGTTGATCAAGCGGTAACGTTGATCGGCTGGTACAGAATAGCCAAGGTTCTGCACGCTTAGGACGTAGGGTTCACGGTAATAGGTTCCTGACATGCCTGTTACATTTGCTTTGATTCCTCCGGTGAATGGGTCCCACTTTATCAGCCTTGAACCTATGCTCAGCAATGAAAAGTAGCCAGCGCCCATACCTGTTTGCTCCGCTCCGGGAACCGATGGAGGTGCCTCATCATATGTGACAACCGTGGGAGCTAGAACACTGGTGAACGTCATGCCGAAAAAGCTTGTAGTAGTTGTCGATGCTACTTGTTCCCAGTATATTTCTCCGGTGCGCAAATCGTAGCACTGCCATACCGATTTCACTTCACCATCCAAAACTTTTTGAAGAGTTTGATAGCACAGTCCTTGGAAGATTATGGCTGGTGTGCCTGCATAAGTACCTTCTCCAGGACCAAGTGACCTATATCCGTATTGTCCTCCGACGATGCCTCCCAAAGCACCCCGCCGTCTCCATACTATGTGAGGTGAATCTGGTCCGGTTACGTACGGAGTGTACTTGTAGTTGCTAGCGTACACGTTTGTATTGGCTGGCCAGTCTGGCCCTCCGCCCATTCCTGTAAAAGGATAACCTCCACCGATTGACCACCATTCTCTGTTGCGAATGTATATCGGTCGATCCCAGTAATCGGTGGGAAGGTCACGTGGAGGCCACGAAAACAACTGTTCTTCTTGCACAATTAGTGTCTGTTCTGGTGTAGAATCTTCCAGGTAATATGCGTCATCAAGGTATATTGGACTAGTAAACATGCCATACGGACCGGGAGGGAGATCTTCTTGTGTGTCATAGACTTCTCCGTTGTAGTACCATCCTGCTCGGTAATAGTTGGCTGCTGCCGTAAACTTAATCTTCCATTCGCCTACTTGATCGACCTGGTATTCAAACCATGCTGTTGTGTCTCCTTGGTAAGAATTAAGTGGACCGACAACATCAGTGCTGCCGTCTGGCTTAGTGAATGTCACGGTGTATCCTGAGCGGTATCGTTGGTAGTGAGTAGGCGGTTCAAGCCATAGGTTTACCAGAAGGTTTTGTCCTTCCCCTATTGGATTTGGTTGGAAACTCATAAACGCAGTAGTTGTAACTGTGACACTTGGAGTGACACCTGCAGGAGGTGACGTTGGCCACGAAGCCATTTGGGGTATCCCGCCATGAGTCCCATCTTGGGCTCTTAGCGGAACAACCATCAACCCAAAAGCAGAAACCATCAAAAGAGCGATAGCGATTGATGCCGTCAATTTTGTTTTCTTACTTATTGTTTTTTTCATTCTTTTTTCCTCTAATGAGGCTTTATATTTGCGGTGAGGCTTTAGTCGCTGGATGCGACTTGAACCCCATCTCACAATTACACTATCTGATGTCACAAAATTTAAAACTTGTCATACGAACATGTGGTACTTCTATTGATGAACAATTTTGGTGATCTTTATCGCGCCTAGCCAGCACGAACCAAAGCTACTCTTCACCCTTCCGCATGAGGAACAGAAACCAGACACCTCAACTGAAGCATTGAGTTTGGGGTTTGGGACTAAAAATTACCTCCAAAAAAAGGGGGAGTTGCGGGGGAGTGTCTCCATTGTGGGTGCGCGAACGCAAGCTCTAATTGGCTAAAAATTACCGCGCTTTTTCGGGCTTATTCGCCAAATTAAGCCTCTTCATCAACGCAATTGTTAATAGAGGTTAAAAACCAGCCCGAATAAACTTTTAGGGGGATAGAATTGTCTAAACCAAAAGAAAAGAAAAAATCTAGGGCTGAAGAACCTTTACATGCCCAAAATGGAGATGTGAACACCAAAGCACCCGATGAGCGTGTCACCGAATTCAAGGCGAAAGTGAACAAATACGGGTTTTTGCATGTCCCGAAGAAAGCGCGGTCATCCTTACCCTTCGAAATCGAAAAACCTTTAGTCGCTCGGATTGAAGGCAAAAGGCTCGTTATCGCAGCAGCCACGAAATAAT
>Ga0209635_10003430_pt1 | contig 12345 bp, 12 predicted proteins | sample DeeMarSWOR230_32_FD_187463 | JGI IMG/M metagenome (GOLD analysis project Ga0209635, IMG submission 187463) | Marine sediment microbial communities from White Oak River estuary, North Carolina - WOR-2-30_32 (SPAdes) (version 2) | ecosystem: Environmental > Aquatic > Marine > Intertidal zone >...
GTTTTCGTGGATAACGCCAAGCTTCAGCCAGCCCTCGATACAGCTCACTCTGACTCATATCAAGTGCTTTGCAGATCCTTCTTCGAGTTCCACAGGCATTGGCAACGACCTTTGTCTTATGATTCTCCACTTTCTCGAATAAAAGCATGTGTCCTTCATTGCCACATTCTCTTATTAAAAATGCAATATCATAAAGCGTCGAAACTTCATCTTCTATGTGTAGGACATCCTTTTCCATTTCCGCTTGCTCAAGAAAGCTTCTCAGGTTCATGCCGTTGCCCCCTCACTTTGAGGCTCAGCGCAGACAACCTTCTCAAGTAGCTTTCTAAGAATCGATTGAGCGTGGGCTTCATCAATGGTTTCAAGATATACAGAAGTCAATGCTAGCTTTTTCTTTCTTGAAGCTAGATGCTCAGCAAACATACGAGCTGAAATCGCGTTTCTATCGCCCAAGAGAATAGATGAAGAGACTGGCCCAAGTAGATCCTGAGGTTTAGGCACTGCAACAGCCAGTGTTCCAAGCTTGTCTTCGTTCTCGCTCAAGAGAACGAGACAAGAATTCTTTGTTTCTACATAGACTGCCAGAAAATGCATGTTTTGCTCAACTATTTCATCCTTGACAACGATAGCACGTCCCAAACGAATCCCCATTCATTTATAGCTCCGCACACATTATTTACCTTTTTGAATCAGCGCAACAGAGAATCGAGTGAGTGGCCAGAACTCCAATATTCCAACGATTTTCAACATCGCCAAATAGTGGTTGCAAGCAAGTTTATCATGACAATCAAAAACTGTTGACGGAAATAAGGTGTAATCCAAACGAACTTTCCGAGGATATCCAGAAAAGCAGCCAAAACGTTAGCAGAGGCAGAAAAAAGCTTAAACCAAGAAAACACGAAGGTTGCTGGTTTCAAGATAAACAAAGCTGACGCCGATCAGTCCAAAGCGGGAAGTCTAGTCAGGTAAATTGGATGTTGTCGCCTGCATTGAAGAATCTGATTGGTTATTCGCCGGTATTGAGGTTTCCTTGAGGTTTTCGTCAAGCTTAATCTTTCCAACTTCAACCACGGAAATCTTTTCCAATACGGGCGTATAGATCTTTATAACTTCTCTTTTGTAGTCGATTTCTCGCAGACAGCCTATTCCGAGGAAGTTCGCTTTAGCATCGTACAAAGCTACAAGTAAACCTTCTTCTTCGCCTTTATGCATTACTTCAACCTCCCTATTCGTAATTTTCTCCACTTTCTTGATGTCCTCTAAGTTTATCCAACGTCCTCTGCCTACAACTATACAGATTTTATCGCGCACTTCTGCGATGTTCAATGGCTTCATGCCTATAAGTCCATAGATTTCTCTTGTTTGCTTGATATTTCCTTGATTTCTACTTAGGCCAATCAGTCCGTTTTCTTTGATTCTCAGCCAGCTTAGAGGTATTGATCTAACTCTAGCTTTTCGAAGGTATTTCTTGTATCCAAGCTCACGAAAACTCCTGCGTTCTTCTTGACTTCTTTGTCTGATGACTAGCGGAGAGTCAACAACAATGTTTCTGAATCTTCCAAGCGCAGCTAAGAGGGATGCTAATTCGTCTTTTTTTTGTATACAGAAAACAATGTCAGGATTGAGTTTCTCAACAAGCTGAAGCTTGTACTCGATGGCCTTTTCGCCCTCAATCCAGCCATCAGTGTTTATGATGATTGAATCTGGATTGCTACTCAAGATCCTTTGTTTCAATAAGTCAAAGCCTTCTGCCATCTTGGTGACGACTCTGTCTGGTGATGTAGAGCCAACAAAGAACGCATCTCTAGCCTTTAAGCTAGACAGATCAATTACGGGTTCTGTAACAGATGTGTAGGAAATCGTACATGGTGGGCCGATGTCGGATTGACCTACGTCTCCATCCAGAATTGTTACACTCTGTTCTTCAGAAAGCAATTTGTTTAGCATGAACGTACAGAAGCTTGTCTTTCCAGCATCAATGGCACCGAGTATCATTGCAACAAAAGGTTCTATTTGATGACTCCATTTTATCTCAAATGCTTTCAACCAGGAAGATGGAATGCTGTCTCCATTTATCTCTTTGATGTTTGCGGCCTCTCCTAATGAGATATCGAATGTCGCAGTTTCTTTGACGGCAAAAGGAATTCTTTTTCCTTCTCGAACTACGATCTTCCTCGAATCCACATTGAAGCCATATGCTACTGCTTTGCCTGAAATCATAGAAACAGAGGCTGGCCCATCAACCAAAAGCGTCTTTCCATGTTCAACTGTTCGATTCATCGCTTTTCCTTCTTGCGAATGTATAACCGTTTCTTCCAGCGATTTTCACAGCTGATACAATATCTCTCAATCCCCTTCTGTGTTTGACCTTTCCTATGAAACGATTAGTCCCTTCCTCTCTCACGCTCTGCAAGACAATGCTTGATGGTAGCCTCCTGTCTAAAGCACGTAATAGATTCTCCTTGTATTCAGCAACTCCATCGCCAATTTTCACCGAAATGTAAGTTGAAGAGTTGCTTTTAAGGGTTCCCAGAAACGTCTCTATTTTATTTAATGTTTCTTCAGTACTGAAGCAATTTTCTGTTTCAACAATATCACCATCAACCAATATTGCCAATCCAAAAACTTCACCAGGATCAACGCCAATAACGATCTTCCTGCAACATCCTCTCCCATGAATAGCTTGCAACACTTCTTTCACTAGTGCTTCAGGTTCCATTTTGTTCTTCAATACCAGAATTTTTTCATGTTTCAAAAGAGGACGCTCCTCTTCTGTTGTCAAAACCACTTTAATGTCGATGGGGATTTCTTCGCTTGGAGTTAGGCTTAAAAATGGTACATTCCTTTTTTTCAATTCCCTGATTATCAAGTAATAGGCCTTTCCTGAAACTGTTACCACGGCTACGTCAGATTTCATATTGATTTCCTATTTATGTTGACAGCACAAAACAAATAATTTGTTTCGCTGTTTATATTCCTTGACGTGTTTGACTGTGCTACGTAGTGTTCCAACAGGCTGCAAAAAAATCGACGAAAGGCTGGGAGGAGGCATCCCAAACGGTGAAATAAGCTTAGTTTATGGTGAGGCAGAAACTGGAAAAACCACACTTGCAATGCAGTGTGCTGTAAACTGTGCAATACAAGGCTACAAAACGCTATTTTTGGATTGTGACAGTACATTTTCGGGACAAAGGCTTTTGAACATCGCCCCAAGAGACTTTCAGGACCTTGCAGAACTCATAATTTTAATGAGACCACAAGATTTTGTCAAACAAGCGATGATCATAGATCAGATAACAGACTATGTAACCAGAAGTTTCGGGCTTATAGTAGTCGAGACTCTCACGTCCCTCTATCTAGCTGAAATTGCGGAAAAGCCTGAAAAAGCATTTGATCTAAACCGTGAACTAAATAGACAGATGGCGTGTTTAGCACAAATCGCCAAAATCAGGAAAATCGCAGTCTTAACAACAAGCCAAGTGCGAAGCGTTTTCGATAGGGTACCATTGAACGTGGAACCTGTGGCAACTAGGGTTTTGAAATTCTGGTCAGACACGATAATCTTCATGAAGCCTACCAAAAATCCACAAGTGTTAAAGGTGATTTTAGACAAGAATCCTAGAAAACTACGTCCACTAACCTGCTACTTGAAAATCGAAGAAAATGGAATCACGGAGTGTTTGACTCATTAATGGTGTCATAGAATGGAGCTGGCACAACTGATCATAGAAGCGTTAGTATTCATATTTCCAGCATATTGTGCCAATGCAGTACCAGTAATCACTGGCGGAGGAGTTCCTCTGGATTTTGGAAAAAAGTTTATTGACGGTAATCCGATATTCGGTAAGAACAAGACCTTTCGAGGTTTCTTCTCTGGATTAACCGTTGGAACGGTCGTTGGTTTTGCAGAGAGCGCCTTCTTAGACTATCCAATCATACTAGGTCTACTGTTATCTTTAGGAGCTTTGTTTGGAGATCTGATGGGCGCCTTTGTAAAAAGGAGACTTGGTCTATCCCCAGGTGATCTTTTGGTTTTTCTTGACCAGTTCGACTTCATAATTGGGGCAATTCTGTTTTCGCTTCCCATTTCCTCGCAGAAGCTTTCTCTTGAAGCTATTATAATCATTCTAGTCGCTACTCTTCCAATACACCTGTTAACGAATTTTGCAGCGTACAAAGTGAGGTTAAAACATAATCCTTGGTGAGGAATTGACACACTATGTTTTGCTTTCTATTGTGATCTCAATAAATGCATAAGCTAGAATTAGAAGAATTAGGCCTACAAGAAACATCAAATAGGCTTGTCTTGGCTTGTATACGTATTTTGTGCTCTGATACAGAGACAAAGCTCCGATAACACCAAGCGAATATAGAGTTGTGGCAACAATGCTGTCAGTTATGAATTGCTCCGATAATTGTGGATAGAGGAAGATGAAGCGCCCACCGCCAGGGAGCTCCACATAGGCCGAAGGGAGTGGTCTATTCACTAAGTTGTAAATACCTCCTCCGAAGAGAAAAATCGAAAAAGCAATGGCAACCACTGAAAGTATCATGAAAGACGGTTTCGTTGTTGAGATTTTTCTGTAAAGTCTATTTATGAAATATGATAACGATGATATTTTTCTTTTGAACTTGTGTAACAATTTATTTTTCACCACTTTTGATCAAATGCTTTACCACTTCTTTAGCCCATTCTCCTGTAATCGAATTCTCACTTATCTCATTTAAATATTCTTCCCATGACAATCCTAAAGCTTTTTTCCATGAAGGATAGCTCTTTACGATATTTTGGAGAGCCTTTTTGTGGAATCTGCAGTAACCCTTTTTGTCACAAGCTCTATTGCATACTATACATTTCATCTGTTTTTACGCCTCTCGTCTTTCAGTGGACAATTCGGATTGAAACAAAGCGTCCATGGACGTTTTCCTCTTCTCTGAACCTGAACAGTAGGCCAACCACATCTATTGCAGTTCTTTCTGAGAGGCTTTATTGATCCCTTTTGAGGAAGAGGAAATGATGTTTCGCATTTTCCTTCGAAATAGTTTGTACAACCAATGAAACGTTTTCGAGTTTTCCGCGAGTACAGTATCATGAGCTTGCCTGTGCCACAGACTCGGCATGAACCAACTATCCTCTCTTCCAGCTTAGCCTTTCTTATGGCAATGCTTAATTGCTCGCCTACTATCTTCTCTTTCTTCTTTAATTCTTCCATAATTGGCTTGAGCATCTTGACGGTATCAACTAGTACTCCCTCCTTGTCTTCCTTTTTCGCCTGTATTTTATTCATACGTTCCTCAAGTTCACTTGTTAATTCAATTGAAACAACGGAGGGACAGTATTTCTCAAGAACCTCTAGAACCTCAAAGCCTAAATCTGAGACAACTATTTTTTCTTCTCGGATATATTTCCTATCATAGAGTGTCTTAATGACATTAGCTCTTGTAGCTTTTGTCCCAATTCCAGTCTCTTCCATTTTTCTAAGAAGGCTAGCAGGGTTATACCGTGGCGGAGGTTTAGTGAAATTGTCCTCTAAAATCACTTTCTTGATTTTAACAATCTGTCCTTCTTTTATTGGCGGTAGCAGGATTTCTTCTGATCTAACATATGGTTTGTACAAGGTCAACCAACCTTCTTTTAGGATTCGTCTTCCCCTTAAGTAGAAGCAATGCCCGTTGATATCGATGTGAACTCTCATGCTTTGTTTTATTGCCGATTCACTGAAGACGGCCATAAACCTTCTTGCAACGAGATCAAGGACTTTTTCTTCTGAGCTACGTAGATCTGTTTCAGGCTTATTTCCAGTCGGGTAGATAGCAGGGTGAGCTGGATCTATCTTCTTACCTTCTCGAGGTTTCAACTCTGATTTCGAAAGAAGCTCCTCTGCAAGTTTTCTGTATTTTGAGAAATCTTTCAGTTTATTCAGTATTCTCTCATAGTTTATTTCTATTGGCAGCTTTTGACTACTTGTTCTCGGATAAGAGATCAAAGCTTCCAGATAGAGACGTTGAGCAATTCGTGATGTTCGATTCGGTGTGTAACCAAACAAGCTGTACGCTTCACTTTGTAGAGTTCCTAGATTAAAGGGGGCAGGAGGCTTTTGCTGGAATTCTCTAACATCGATTGTTCTTACCTTTCCTTCTTCTTCTTTACAAGCGCTTGCAACCGCAGCAGCTTCACCCTTTCTTTCGATTTTCTTCTTGTATTCTGCTTCGAAGACCGAATGGCGTAATTGGATTCTTACATTTATTTTCCAGTAAGGTTTAGGCACAAAGCTTCTGATGATTCTTTCCTTCGTTACAATGTACATTAGTGTAGGACCCTGCACGCGTCCAGTACTCAAAGTCGCGTATTTTCCACTCCAATTCTTCGCTGCTATTGTTAGAGCTCTTGAAAGATTGACGCCATAGAGCCAATCAACCTCGTGTCTTGCTATTCCAGCTTCTATGAGTGCAAAATCCAGCTGTGGCAATAAGTTGTTATATGATAGCTCCAACTCATCCTTCGTAAGCGTAGAATACCTCATACGTTTTGAAATGTTCTCCTTATTACTGCAAGCAAATCTGAGTATGCAATATCCAATAACACTTCCTTCGATATCATAGTCACAAGCATCAATAAAGGTGTCAGCACCATCTGCAAGTTTTGATATGGTTTCGATCCATCTACGAGCTTTTGATATCCTTCTTTCAGCCGAGTGTTTAGGCACCCATCTGAAGTTAAAAGCTGGATAGTGGTTTCTGCCTTTTCTTTCTTCTGCGATAGTGTATAGATGTCCTAAAGCTGGAACAACAACTATTTCTCTATCTCTTCTACAAATATAGTATGGCACTCCGTTGTCTTCCATTTCCTTAATCTTTCCCTTCTCAGTGAGAGCTGAAGCTATTCTATGTGCAGCATCTGGCTTCTCAGTGATGATCAGCGTATGCTTTCCCATTTCAGTGCATATCCTACGGAATCAAGGAATTAGCATCTCAAGACTAGTCTCCGTTGTAAAAATTAAGAGTTTCCGCAGAAAGAGAGGCGATATCATTTCAGGATTAGCAACCAATAAATATGCCAGAGGCACTTACTTCGTTTGTCATCCAGGAGTGTTATAGCATGCCCCAACGCGTTGTGTGCCAACAGTGCGGCTTTATCTTATATGAAAGTGACGAACTCAAGCCTCCCGACGAGATTCTTCATCAACATAATGGTAAATGCCCAAAATGTGGAAAGAAGCTTGCTCTAATCCCATTAGATGTTGAAGTAAAGCCTGCTGAATATCTGAGGGAATAGAACTGGTTGAAAAGGCTCGCAGAACCCAGCTTTATGATGTGCACCAAATAACAGCGAGGCTAACAGTTTTTTCTGGCTTTGAGATGCCGATTTGGTACAAGGGGGTAACTCCTGAACATCTTGCAGTGCGAAATGGTGTTGGGATTTTTGATATTTCCCATATGGGTCGCGTCTTGATAACAGGTGTTGACTCTGAGCGTTTTCTCAATCATGTTGTAACAAACAATGTTTCTTTATTACTGCCTTATAAAGCTCAATATTCAGTTATGTGCAACAAAGACGGGGGCATTATAGATGACTTTATTGTGTATCGACTGACCGAAGAGAGATTCTTGGTAGTTTTCAATGCGGGTAACAGAGAAAAAGACTATAACTGGTTGACTGAGCACGTTGACGGATTCAGTGTCAAGCTTGAAGATATATCGAATAGGGTCGCAATGTTTGCAGTTCAAGGTCCAAACGCTGAAGAAGCACTTCAAATGATTTCTGTAGAAGACCTAAGCAGGATTAAGAGATTCGGATGCAATGATTCGATTTTAGCGGACGTAAAGGTTTTTGTTGCCAGGACAGGTTATACTGGAGAGGACGGATTCGAAATCTTCGTGTGGAATGCTTCATTAGCGGAACCTCGTAATGCAATGAAAGTATGGAAGGCAGTATTAGAAACTGGCGAGTCTTTTAGAATAGAACCATGCGGTTTGGCGGCAAGAGATACATTAAGGCTTGAAGCTGGGATGTGCCTTTACGGAAACGATATTGATGAAAGCACGACTCCTCTAGAAGCAAGGTTGAATTTTGTTGTAAAATTCCATAAAGAAGACTTCATAGGAAGAGATGCGTTGCTAAAGCAAAAAGATGAAGAAATTCTGCGTAAACGTGTTGGGATAAGAATGACACAACAGGGCATACCTCGGCGAGGCTTCAGAATCTTTGACGAAAAGAATCATGAAATAGGAAAGATAACGAGTGGAACATTTTCGCCTTTGCTCAGATATGGCATAGGAATGGGTTATATCCAGACGGATCAAGACCAGAAAGGGAGATTGGTCAATGTCAGGATACGTAATAGACTAGTAAATGCGGAGATCGTATCATTTCCGTTTTATGATTCTAAAAGATATGGTTACAAGAGGGAGCTATAATATGCGACCACTAATTGACCACAAGAGAAATAAAACACTTTATTAATCTCTCTGAAAGAGATGGTTAGATGAAGATCAGCAAACTTCTATCGAAAGAGCGTTTTTTCAGCTATCTAAGAGGATTAGGGAAGCTGCGCATCAAACTAAGCCACAGTTCACTGCTTACTCTTTCAGCTCTAATGCTTATACTTTCCGTAGCGTTCATAATACGCTTATTCCCTCTACGTTGGGAGATCGATCCACAAGCAGGCACAGTACAATTGTATCTCTCTGAATTCGACCCGTATCATCAGTATCGATTGACAGAGCGCATATTGCGCAATGGATTTGCATTTTGGGCATGGTCTGATCTAGATTGGATTGACAGTCGAAGCTGGCATCCGAAAGGAGTCGATCTCTTGAAAATGTCGTATCTAGGATTGCCGCTGACAGCTGCACTGCCATATAGTATAATCTCATCGCTAGGTGTAAATCTCAGGTTGATGGATTTCTGCGCGATCTTTCCAGCCATCATGGGTTTACTTGCATGCTTGATGATCTACTTTCTAGGTAAAGACGTCGGTGGAAAACCTGTTGGATTGTTTGCATCTCTCTTCTTGGCTTTGAGTCCTTCATATATCCAGCGGACTCAAGTTGGCTTCTTTGATGATGAAACAGTAGGCGTGTTTGCTCTGTTGTTATTTTCGCTTTTGTTTTTGAGGGCTTTGGAAAAGAGTAGACCTTTGGTTTCATCTGTGAAATATGCACTTGCTTCAGGCTTGGTGTTAGGGTACTTCTTTTCCTCGTGGGGTGCGTCATACTTTGCTGTGGGCGTTACGTTACTCTTCGTGTTTCTGTCGATACTGATCAAGAGATATTCACACCGTCTCCTTCTTTCTTATAGCTTGACTTTTGGAGTTGGATTGTGGATTACAACGTGGATCCCAAAACTTACGCCTACATACTTGACCAGTAACGTCATTTTTCCGGTTGCTGGAATCTTTGCCTTGCTATGCTTTTGTGAGGTTTTTCGTGTTTTGACATCATCTAAGTGGAGAACTATATTCGTTATTGTGCTGTTTGTCATGTTAGTGGGTAGTTTCTCAATCCTTTGGCAGTTTGGTTACATGCGGAATGTGGCTGGGAAGTTTATTTCCGTCGTGAACCCTCTCGTGCGAGGAGACTCTCCTCTTATAGAATCTGTAGCTGAACATAGGATTTCAGCTTGGGGATCCATCTATTATGATTTTGGAGTAGGAATAATCTTTTTCGTTGCCAGCTTCTTCTTTTTGCTGAGAGATCCTAATGATAAGTATTTGTTCCTTTTGATTTTGGGTTTGACATCCCTTTACTTTGCTTGCTCTATGGTGCGTCTACTCGTGCTAATGGCTCCGATATTTAGTCTCTTAGCATCTGTAGGAATAGTAGGGATATTGAAACCATTTAGCACTCTTTTGAAGGAGACGCCTAGAATTAGCATGAAGAAGAAATATGGACTACAGCCAGTCGGAAAGGAATTTAGTGGTGGTGCTGTGTTTTTGATCTTCCTTGTTCTGATGACGCATTTTGCTTTTCCAATGCCGAAAGTGTATAAGCAGGCTTGGTCTCCGGTCACTATTTCTGCTGGGAGCCTTCCTATAGCGCCGAGTGAGCCTGTACGTGAATGGTTAGACGCGTTAAGTTGGATGAGGAGCAATCTTGAGGCGACTAGTGTTGTTTGTAGTTGGTGGGATTATGGATATTGGTTGACAGTCTTAGGCAATGTGACAACGCTAGCTGATAACGGTACAGTGAATAGGACACAGATAGAAAATATAGGTTTTACCTTCATGGCTAACGAAACACAAGCTTTGCAAATGTTAGAATTATATCAAGCAGAATACATTCTCGTCTTCACGGCTATCGATACTGTAGGACGGTGGATTGGTTATGGTGACGAAGGGAAGTGGATGTGGATGGCACGTATCTCTGGAAAAGAGAAGGCGCAAGATCGCTTCATCAACGACTACAGTTTTATTAAAAAGGAGAATTCTTGGACCAATGAATCTTCATTCGGTTTCTACAATGACACACAAACCGATCTTTACCCTCAAGGCAAGTGGGATTGGAATGAGCGTGGGATGACTTCAACCGTTTACAAGTTGATGGCATGGGGAAAACACAGTTGGTGTGAGAAAAACGGTGTAGGAGATCCAGAACAGCTAGAATGGGATAAGAACAACTTGAACATTGAGGACATTGAGCCTGAATACTTTGAAGAGGCATATTTTGCAGGAGTTGATTCAGGGAACAACTACGGTAATATTGTTCCATTGATATGCCTTTACGAGATAAACTGGCAGAAATACTACAGTAGTTAAATTGACAGAGGAGAAACGGCTTGTTCCCGAAAGCCAAAGACTTTCATAAACCAAACAAACCCCTAGTTCCAAACGGTTTAGGAGTAATATATGTTTTAGCTAGCTCAACCTATCTCTTCCTATTGCATTGGTTTAATTCAGTCGGAATAGAAGCTGCTAACAATGCTTCTTCAGCTTTGACACTGGCCGTATGCATATTGTTCGGCGGATTTATGGGATTGATTGATGACTGGATGGATTTAAGGTGGCGATATAAGGCTTTCTTTCCCTTGATGGCTGCAATACCACTAATTTCATTAGCTACACAGCTTGAATTACGCACATCTATAACACTATTAGTCGGAGCGGTAGACTTCGGCGTTTACTACTACTTCATAATAATCCCACTGATTGTAACGATAACCACAAACACAGTAAACCAGCTTGGAGGATTGAATGGTTTAGAAACAATATGTCCAGCGATAGTTATGATAGGAATTATCAGCATTTCAGGAGTCAATGCCATTCTACTGGGTTTTCCATTAATCGTGTGGCTTCTCCTGGCTTTTCTTAACGTGCAAGGTAAAATTTTTGTTGGCAACACAGGATCTTTTGCAATAGGGATGACATTAGCTGCTTTTGCCATCATCTCAGACTTCAAGTCCAGTTTGTTGATCTCACTTCTACCATACGTTTTCAACTCTTCTTTAATTTTGTTGACCTATTTCCTTTTTGGAACCAAAGCACATGTCACTTTTAATGGAAAGAAGCTGTTTTCAGACCACGTAAGGAGCATAGTTACGCTGGTTACCTATAAACGTCCTTTGACTGAGCATCAGGCAGTTGCAGTAATCTCACTTTTAGTAGCAACATCAACCTGTATTGCTGTAGTGTTCCAATTATGGATGTAGCCACCCTTTGGGATACTCAGAGTGTCTGTACTATTTTGTCACGCACAAAACGCAAAGATTAGTTGAGAAGCAGGCTTAATAGAGGTTGCTCAAGAAACTGATTTAAGCCAATCATTCGAAGAGAGGAATTAATTATTTGTGCAGCATTAGATACCCCAAGTGTCTCGGTGACGGTGGACATCACTAATATATCAGGTACTAGACTGGGTGTTAAAGGCAGTACTATAGCTGTAAATTTTGACGTGAAAGCAAGATTAGACGAGAGAATACGCAAGAGTCAGATGGTTACCGTGAGTTTCATTCTGTCTCTGGGAACCAAACCTAGTATTATGAAGTTTGAGGTTGAAGGCACAGCAACTCTAAGTGGCAAAAATGAAGAGATAAACAAGATGTTAGAGGTTGACCCTGAATTGAAAATGCCATACGTCTTTCAGTCAGTGTATCAAAACGCATTTGCAGCCATGTATCTACTGTCAAACATTCTAAAGGTACCACCACCCCCACATAATCTGTTACTTCCTCAAAGCAGAGGAACCGCCACAAGAAACGTTGATGTAGAGTCAAGGATTGGAGTAACAAAGACAAACGAACAGGCTGAAAAACTAACTATAGATCCATCGAACGTTGAAAGCGCAAGAGTTGCATCAAAAGCATCTCAAGATGCAACTAGAAGTGTGAATGTGCAACCGAGAGCTGAC
>Ga0209635_10003431_pt1 | contig 12342 bp, 10 predicted proteins | sample DeeMarSWOR230_32_FD_187463 | JGI IMG/M metagenome (GOLD analysis project Ga0209635, IMG submission 187463) | Marine sediment microbial communities from White Oak River estuary, North Carolina - WOR-2-30_32 (SPAdes) (version 2) | ecosystem: Environmental > Aquatic > Marine > Intertidal zone >...
TACACCAAGAACGCTCACTATGCAAGCAAATTGACTAATACTCTTGATCTCCAACTCGTTCACACTCCTTGAGTTCTTTGCCTTCAGCTTTTATGACTTATGGAAGAATCTAATAGTGAGCCAGGAGAGATTTTAACCCACCCCAATTGGCAATGTCTCCCGCAAAACTCCCTTTTTTTTTCTAAGTTTTGCCTTGCTCAACCAGAGTTTGCGCACAGCGCGCTCACAGAAGCGTTCGCTCCATACACGTAACTCTATAAACTTTCTTTAAATCTTTTTTTAAATACGCTTTTAAGAGAATAGAAGAGTAGAAATCTTATGGAAGTTAATGCCGAAATACTTAGAAAAATGTTTCATACGCTCGCTCCCATTGTTAAATATTTTGGGATGAAACTTGATTTCGATGAAAATGACCAAGCTATTATCACACTCCCCTATAATCCAAACTTAGACCATGGAGAAGGAGCAGTACATGGAGGCGCAATCGCCACGTTATTAGACAACGCTGGCTTTTTCACGAGTGCATTAGCTAATAAGGGAATTGTGACAACATCAGAAATGAGTTTTCATCTCCTTCGCCCTGCAGAAAAAACCCAATTGATTGCTAAAGGCAAAGTGTTGAAACTTGGAAGAAGACAAATTGTAGCAGAAATGTATTGTTACGATGAGAATGATCAATTAATCGCTCATGCCACTGGAACATACCTTAATTTAGAAAAGAAAAATAAGGGTAGAAATTAATAATGAATGAATTTTTTAGATAAACTACGAGCAAGCGCTTTAGCCAGCCAATAAAAATTAATTTCCCGAGTGCGAACGCGAGTGAAACCCCTAAAAAATATCTGTTAGTATCCAGGGTTCGTCCAGAACGGGCGGGATGGGATTTGAACCCCCCCCACACACGATTGCCCTTATCGCGTGCTACTTTGAGCTCCAAATGAAAGGTTCAGGGTTTTGTTGGAAAAATTTAGTAGCAGCTGTTTTGTAATTTCGTTTTTCGATGGGAATTTTTTTATGGAATGAGTTTGCTTTGTTTACTACGTTAATAATATCTGAAATTATTTTTTGATGCAAGTCTAAGCGGCCACTAGCAACATGTGTATGGTTAGGTCCATAAACATGTAATTCAGTATACTGTTTTGTTTCTATTGCGGCTACCCAATCTTGGAAATTTGCTTCTGCAAAGTTTGCTAGATTTTCTACAATTGAGAGGTCTACTTTTTCACCAATAAATTTGATAGGTATTCCGAGTCCTAAGTGAACGAGTGGGTATTCTGACATTGGAAAGAATTCACCTCGGAGAATGCAAGCTTTTATAGCACGTTTGATCACTGAAACATATTCGTCCTCAATTCTATCTATGACCGCAGCAGCACAAGGTTTACCCTTACGTAAGCACACAAAGAAATTTCCGGGAGCACAATTAGACTTTGCAATATCTTCAACATGTGGACTTGTGGCAAGTTCATCAAAGGATCGCCCCACTCTTATCCATCCATGAGGACCATGTGAAGTTCCATGCTTCAACACGAGCTCTTCAAATACTCTCTCTAATTCAGTTTTTCTCTTCTGGGCAAGTTTTCGAACATGTTTGCATAAACCTTGATCCAGAACGGTTCCATCAAAATAGTCGGTGGTTTTATCGGCGTTATCCTCTCGAATGAAATCAACATGACGTCCCATGCCATTATAAACTTCCCGGAGATACTTATGTGGCTGGTTCAAACTATAATCTAACTGAGCTGCAATGTAAAAATGTTTGAACATGTTGATTATGTCGTCTTCACCTAGTATATACATTCGAGCGAGTTTTTCGTGACCACCAACCCAGTCTGGGCGTTTCTTTAAAATCTCTTCAAGTTCATGGATACTATAGTTTCGTTCTTTCTTATCACCTTGTTCAGAAGGTTTTTTCTTTCCCTTTAACCACCTATCAAGACCCATTTCCAATCCACAGTGATATTACTTTGATAATTCTTAAAATTTGCGCACAACATACACATGGAAAGTAGGTCTGGCTTATTATAGATATGAAGCGTGCGCCACAATCTTTGAGAGAGCATTCTTTAACCCTTGACAAGCGCGTGCTGTTCGTGGAACATTTATTTCGCACCCTCACCTGCATTATATGTTGTACTAGAAAGAAGCCCGTTCTGAAGAGATTGGAACATGAGAAATAAAACATACCTTTAATTTCTGAACCACCCTCCTCTATGGAATGCAAAAACAATAGAGGAAGATTCCATAACTGTTATTTGCTAATTAAACGCTATATTGAGAAAGGAAGGTTGGAACTGTTGAAAAAGAAACCTACTTTGTGCAAATCAACTCCATTTTTACTTGGAGTTTTTGCGTTTATGGTTCTACTCAACTCGTTTACAATTGGACAAAATGGAGTATCACTGCCTTACGGAGTTTTTGCCAAAGAAACCCAACCGTATGGAGGAATGTTGCGGGCTGGATTGCCTTTCTTCTTCGAGATCTTCACGTTGAATCCTTTGATTCCGGGAAGTGGTGAAGGGTGTTTTGGAAGCCAATTCGTCCACAATTCTGTTTTCAACAACCTATTAAGATATGATGAAAGCGGGTTTGCAGTTTCGGATCTCGCCAAGAACTGGACAGTTTCAGGGGATGGTCTCAACTATACATTCAGTCTATTTCGCAATGTGACTTGGCATGACGGAGTTGAATTCAATGCTTCCGACGTCAAATTTTCATATGACACGATTTCCTCAAATCCAGATGTAGTTCAATACTGGACAAATCTTTGGGAGGGCGAAGTGCCTGAAGCCATAATAAAAGATGAATATACTGTCTCTTTTCGATTTCAAAATGTTGATGCCTCCGCACTTCACGCTTTTGCATGGACACCGGTAATTCCAAAGCATCTATACGAAGGAACAGACTTGGAAACGAATCCTTCTAATGAACATCCGATTGGGACCGGCCCGTTCAAGTTCGTGAACTGGACTCAGAAGACTGGCATCAACTTAACTGCAAATGATGAGTATTTCCGAGGAAGACCGTACCTTGACCATCTGTTCCTGCGGTGGGACATTCCCATTGTTGAACTCACTGATTTTCTTATGAATAACACGATAGACATTGTTCCCATCTATGCAAGTCTTGATAGAATTGATGAATTCGAGCAGACGCCAGGAGTTTCCACAATAAGCAGAGTATCCCCCTCTGTGAGAGAGATTGCCTTCAATCTTTCCCACCGAATTCTCAATGAACTTAAAGTCAGGCAAGCATTGGCACATGCCATAAACAAGACTGCAATATGTGAGCAAGCTAGACTTGGATACTCAACACCTGCAACAGGTCCGATCTATCCAATGCTTGGATATTGGTATAACTCCAATGTCACCGAATACGGATTTAATCAAACGCTTGCCGAAGAACTCTTAGATGAAGCTGGATATTCTCGAGATCCCCAGACAATGACAAGATTCACTATTGATTACTCTCTCTTCGATGAAGTACACAATAACACTGCTCAAATGGTTGAACAATACTGGCAGCAGATAGGCATAAACGTAACAGTCCAAGTCAGGCCAATTGGTGAAATCCTTGGCGATTTCGAGATGTTCCATGTCGGATTCGGTGGATTTATGGAGCCGAGTGATCAGTATGTACTTTGGCATAGCAATGGTGCTTGGAATTATTGGAGTTATAATAATAGCAGAATTGACTATCTTTTGGAGACAGGGAGAACAACCTTGAATATTACGGAGCAGAAGGAGATATATGATGAAGTTCAACAGATTCTCGCTGACGAAATTCCACATCTCTTTTTGCACTACCCAACAATCCTAACAGCCTACAACAACGACTTTCACGGTTTCATATCCGGCAGTTTTGTTTACTCACTGAACGCTATTTCTCTTGAGAAGGTTTGGTATGAGCCTACTTTATCCGGGGAAGGTAATTGTCCTTATCGTGTCTGTTTTGTTGATTCTGAGGGAAGGCAGACCGGCTTCTTCAACGGGACATCCCATGAGGACATACCGAATTCTACGTATACTGGTGTTGATAATGATCCTCAACTGGTAAAGATACGGAACCCGTTAGGCGTCTACAATGTGTCGCTTATCGGAGTTGAGAATGGGTCTTACAGTTTCGAGTTTGTCAATATCGCTTTAGATTACAAGAATGTCCAAGTTGTTGAGGGTCATATTCATGAGAACGAAACGATAACGTACATTATCAAATCCTTTGAAGATGGAACGATGAAAGTGTATGATCCTGAAGAGTACTCAAGCCATGACGTAGGAATAATGGATGTGGCTAGTCCCAAGACTGTCATAGCTAAGGGATTCAGCCATGCTATCGACGTTACTGTGCTCAATTATGGAGATTACCTCGAGGAGTTCAATGTTACGTTCTATGCCAACACAACCATGATTCAAAATGAAAGCCTCAGCTTGACAAGCGGAGAATCAAGAACCATCACCTACACGTTGAACACAACAGACCTTCATAAAGGCAACTACACTATAACCATAATTGTCACACCAGTTTTGGGAGAAATAGCTACAACAGACAACACAGCACAACGTTGGATTATAATTGCTATGATGGGTGACATAACCGGTCCAGATGGTTGGCCTGATGGTGAATGTGACATGAGGGATGTGGGATTAGTTGCCAGATATTTTGGACAGGATGTGCCTTCTGCACCTGCTAACTGTGACTTGACAGGACCAGTAACGGGTGTTCCAGATGGAACTGTTGACATGCGAGATGTTGGCTTAGTGGCGAGGCATTTTGGAGAAACAGATCCATAGCCATTCTTTTGTTCACTCTAACCTGACTGTACAAGAAACATGAGTTATGAATGTTAAGGATCAGCTTCATTTTTCCTCTACTCTCTCCGCTATTCAAGAAAGTCTTTTCTTCGGCATATTTTTAACCGTCTAGGCTTGAGTGTTGTTGTGGGCTTGACGAATCTTGCTTTCACAAAGCGAAATAGCACGTTACTATCCAAATTCCTCTCTTAAGCATTAATAGCTTGGAAGTTAAGCAGGAGACACTTCCGAGTTATGCTGCGTGACAGCAAGATTCGTCAAACTCAACAAACTCCAGAACCATTTATCAAGGAGATTTGATTTGCTGTTTGAAATTCATACTTCACATGTCTACTTAGTCTTGAACCGGCTTCTCCTGAATGCATAGACGAAAATTAGCTGGTGAACATGCCTTGAAAGTAGAAGAAGTTTTCTGTTCAAAGACTAGAATGAAGATTCTAAAAATCCTGATAGGTGTTGGTCAGCTTCCTGTTACTCGAATTGCAAGAAAACTTCATAGGAACTATGCGACTGTGAAAAGCCATCTAGAAATCTTGGAACAGGAAGGCGTCCTACAACACAGGAAATATGGAAGAACACGCTTATACCGTTTCACCATGATACCAAGAGCGAAAGCAGTTCAAAAACTAATTGAAACATGGCAAAACCAATCAACGTGACCGACAAATGAACTCTCCTTTCTATTTGCTAATCAATGTCAATCATGTGAAATGGGTGACGCAGAACCGTTTTCAAATGTCCAACCCGTGAAAAAAGGTGACATGAACCATTTTCAAGCGACAAATTCTTGGAAAGACACGACACATTCTTGTTTCAGAGTGACGAATCCAAGAAATGGTGACATTAACCGTTTTTGAATGACTAACTGTGGAAAAAGGAGACCTAATCTTGTCAAAGCATGCACCTGTCGCTGTTTAAAGATTGCACAAGCTTACAGCCACCATCCAACCATTGCAAAAGCTTAGCGCTTGCTGTAATAGAACTTTGTTCCAAAAGCTATTTAGCCTATAATTACCCACTCACGCTTGATGCATAATGAAGAGGCTTATTTCCCTAATTTCACTAGTTGTGATTCTGTCAACATCAATTATGCCTATACCCTACTCATTTAATATTTCTATTCACTCCGGGACGAGAGATGATTCTATGTCTCAAACGTTCCTAGAAACGACATCGACTTACGGAGGACGATTGAGAGTTGGATGGTGGTACCTTCCACAGCCAAATAACTATTTGAATCCACTGTTAAGTGGTGAGAGAGCGCTAGGTCCTGAACGTGTACCTGTTTTCAATGGCTTAACTAGAGTGGATGAAAATGGCGTAGTAGTGTCAGAACTGGCGAAGAGTTGGGAAAGGGAGGGCTTAAACTACACATTCTATTTGAATGACAATGTGACCTGGCATGATGGTGCGCTATTTGATGCTGATGATGTGAAATTTACTTTTGATACTATCCTTAACGACACTGAAGGTGTAATTGATAATTTTTGGAAGACCATAACATCTAAATTGGAGTCAGTCAAAATCAGCAATTCGACCACTGTAGTTTTTCAACTCACTGAACCTGAGGCTTCCTTTCTGTACTCTGGAACACCCATAATTCCGCAACATGTTTACGAAGGGAATCTCTATAACAATATGGCTGTAGGAACTGGTGCATTCAAAGTCCAGGAATGGCACCCCACAATTAACATGACTCTTATTGTCAACGAGGAGTACTTCAGAGGTAGAGCTAATCTCGACAGCATTTTGTTTAGGTGGGATATACCGCGAGAGCAACTAGCAGACTCGCTTCTGAACAACACTATTGATTTTGTGCCTGACTATGTCGATCCAAATAGAATAGAAGAGCTTCAGCAAATATCAGGAATAAGCACCACAACAATTGACGAGCTTGCATACTTCTCGTTAGGGTGCAATCTACGGAGGCCATTGCTGAATAATTCTAGCTTCAGAAAAGCGTTGGCGTATGCAGTGAACAAGACGAAGATAATAGAAGTAGCCTATCTTGGTTATGCAAAGGAGGCAACAGGGCCGCTACCACCAGCGCTCAGTTACTGGTACAATCCAAACGTCATTAAATACAGATTCAATGCAACAAAAGCCCAGCAAATGCTACAAGAAACGGGTTATTCAGGCGAACCACTTTCTCTGAAGATTCCTGATGATGATCCGTTGAGAATAAACGCTTCGCAGATTATAATAGAGTGCTGGGAGGAATTAGGAGTGAATGCTACACTTGTAGTTGAATCGAGGAGTCAGTGGGCAGTAGATCTCTTCATAGACTTCAACTTTGACATAACGCTTGTTGGATGGGGATTGCCGATAGATCCAGACATTCTACCTCTATATCATTCAGATTCAAATCTCAACTTATGGAACTACAGTAATAGCGAATTGGATACTCTACTTGAACAAGGAAAATCAGAGTATAATGACACACAACGAAAAGCAATTTACGATCGAGTACAAGCAATCCTTGCTGAAGACATTCCTACCATCTTCCTCTACCATCGAATGAGAAGAAACGCTTACAACAATGATTTCCACAATTTCACCTGCACGCCACAACTGGGTGGACATACATACTCTTTTGAAAGAGTGTATTATGAGGAAACTTTGTCAGGTCAAGGCAAATCTCCAGTTGTAGTTTGCTTCCTAGATGAGTTTGGCAGACGCAGCGGTTTCCATAATGGTTCAATATTCAATGAAATTCCCAGAAGCGCCTATGATGAAGAAGCCAATCTCGTTAAGACTCGTTCTCCGAGTGGTAACTATACTGTGGAAGTCTGTGGCACGGGCAATGGAACGTATTCTCTTGAGATAGTCAACATTGCCTTGGGTTACAAGTACTCGGAGATTCCGTTAAACACTATACATATGAACCAGACTAGAACTTATCTGGTTCAAGTGTTTTCTGACGGGTTGTTGAAGGTTTGGGATCCACTATTGGACATTGTGGAAGACTGGAATATTGACATGCGAGATGTAGGCACAGCAGCCCAAAGCTATGGATCTTACCCAGGACATCTATTGTGGAACAAAGCAGCTGATGTTTACGAAGATGACAACGTGGACATGAGAGACATCGGCAAAGTAGCCAGGGAATATGGGGATGTATGGCCATAGTCTAGTGCAAGCGCTAGACGTGTGTGAACTGCTGTACTGAAACATGCTTTCCCCATATATACAAGAGTCACTTCATTTGAAGTGACTCTTTACCATGAAAAACCATGCCTTTGATTCCCTTCTATATATGATTCCGTATATGGTTGTTGTCTGGTGGTAAACAAACAAACATACAAGCTCAATCTATATCCTCTCACTCTTTGGGTGCAACGAATTTGAGATTCCTTGTAATGTGGAGGCATCTATTGCGCATCTTCCCTTTTTTCTCAATTTTGTGGTTTGCAACGCCTTAGCCTTTGAAGTGGAAACGCCGTCACATGAATTGTCTGGACATAGTGTGTTTTCTTCGCACTTGTCAGTTCATACGCTTATCATAAGCAAGATACTGACTTACAAAGCCACATACAATGTGAAGCAGCGAAATATCTTCAGTCCGCAACACACTTTTCTTATGTTATTTATATACCCTAAATTAGGTCAATTCTGGCTTGTTTTACTCAAAAAACTCTTGTTGTAGACCTTAGAACTATAACGTCATACGATATGATATTCACAACAAAAACAGGCAAAAACTAGCTGTATTATCCCTACATAAAAAATGAAAAGAAGAGCCGTGGATAGTATGATGTTTCTTAGGCTTCAAACATCCTTTTGGAAATCTTCCTTCAACAATTCAGTAATGTCCAATTCTTAAGACTCTTATCATGTCAGTTTTTTCTGACATAATGTGAGATTACATTAGGAAACCTGACTTGAGCAGAAAGTAGAAATGCCGTTCTAAGAAAGGTTTCATATGTCTCGTTTCTCTTGAAAAATGATATTTCAATAAGCCGTTAGATTTACATCGAAAACCATTTCTGCAGATAGAACCAGCGAAGCAATTATTGAAACCTTCTGCCAATTGGTTACGAGCCACCAGATTTGTGTCATATTCTTCCCAGAGACCTTCCTTGAATCGTACAAAACTCTCATGACTCTCCAAAGCCCGATGAAACATTCGATTCAATAACTCAATTATCCCTTTCTGCCTTTCAATAATTCCGCTTTTATCCTGCCAGCTATATGTTTCTTTGTCTAGTCTGAAATCTATGCCATGAGGGTAAAACTGCTTAAGTAATGAGGTAAGCTCGCGAATCACATTTAAGTCCAGCAAAAACCCATCTGGCTTAACTCCATGAAGTTTAAGAAAATGCTGTCGGGAAGTCATTTGAATCCTGACTTCTGGATATTTTTTCAGATAGAAAGTGAAATTACCCTTCTCATCTTCTGCCGAGAAATCACATCCAATGATTTGCTTTCGATTCTTCCAAACTGCTTCTTTGAAGATTTCGTAGTCCATTATACTTGTTTCATACTGTCTCTGCGTTTTGAACCCCATTTCAATCTAAAAATAGCATGCTATCTATACATGTATAAATATTCTGTACAGGAGTATAACAAAAATGGTAAAGTTTAAAGTTAAAGCCAATCCACAAGGGCAGTATTACTTCCCGAAAGAAGTGCGCGAGGAACTGGGAGAAAAACTAGAATTGATATGCAATGCGAAGGCAGCTATTGTCTACTCATACGAAACACGTCTAGAAACCATTTTGGAATCTCTCGAAATAATCAAGAAAGATTTGAAACATCGACTACGAATACGGAAGGAACACGAAAAATGAATGGTGCATATATATGTATGAGAGTGTGTTTTTGTGTGTATAGTCGTCTGTCTTCTCTTACTTCTTATCTTCTATCTTCTATAGACTCATTACAATCTCCATGTTACCTAACAATCAACCATTCACAACCTTTTCCATATACACACAAATGCAAACACACCCTTAAGGTGGACATTCATGGCTAGAAGAGACGGAGCAGCTACAAAGAAAGGTCGCATACAAGAGATAGCACGCAAAATTCATAGCTTACTTGAGAAGCATGGCGAAATATCTCTTTCCAAGACTATAGCCTTGTTAGAATATGAGTATGGATTAACCAAAGTGAAGATTGTAGACTATTTTGAAACTCTTGAGACTCTAGAACACTTCATAATTGATGTTGAAACAGATAAAATCAAGTCTGTAACTGAAAGCTGATTCTGGAAATGCTCTGCTGTCCTGAATGTAGCTCTCGGAAGCTGTATAAGGCCGGTTTAAGATATTTGAGAGACGGCTCTACGGTGCAAAGGTTTCTATGTCGGGATTGTGGCCGGCGTTTCAGCGAATCACAATCATTAAATAAACATTCTAGCAAAGGTTCTCTTTGTCAAATAGGCGCTAAGCCATACGCCCATGGGCTAGTGGAAAATTTGACAGAATTGGAACCGCTGAAAGATAGGCTTGCGGGAGCCACAGATAACACAGACGTTAAAGGAAAGATCGTTGAATTCCTATGGTTCTTGAAGAAAGAAGGATATGCAAATACAACAGTGAAAGAGGCTGTTGCAACCATAAAACGCCTAGCTAACAAGAATGTTGACATCTTTAATCCAGAAGAAGTCAAGCTTTTATTGGCAAGAGAAGATGATTGGAGCAACGGTTACAAACAAAATATCGTCTCTTGGTATCAAAAATTCGCTGAAATGCTTCAACTGAACTGGGAACCGCCAAACTACAAACCCGTAAAGAAACTTCCATTCATACCTCACGAAGAAGAAATAGACCAGCTCATTTCAGGAACAGGTCGCAAACTAGCATGTACTCTTCAGCTTTTGAAAGAAACTGGCATGAGAATAGGTGAAGCTTGGAAGCTGCAATGGACGGATATAGATGCTAAACGTAACACTATAAAATGTGTAGCGGAGAAAAGAGGCAACCCTAGAATGTTCAAGGTATCCAATACACTAATAGCCATGATCCAACAGCAGCCGAGAAACAATCAGTATGTATTCGGAGACACAAGCGTATCTGGACATAGAAGAAACTTTTGTCGCCAACGAAAACAACTAGCAAATAAACTGCAGAACCCTAGGCTATTGAATATTCACTTCCACACTTTAAGACATTGGAAAGCCACAATGGAATACCACAAAACCAAGGACATCTTATACGTCAAACAACTATTAGGACACAGAAGCATAGACTCAACTCTGAAATACACGCAACTAGTTTCTTTTGAAAAGCCAGACCAGTTCAAATGCCGAGTAGCAAACAACATAGAGGAAGCTAAAGAACTAGTAGAAGCAGGCTTCCAATATGTCACAGAAATAGACAGCAAAAAACTATTCCGTAAACCCAAATGACATACCGTAAGACATACTACCGTGACAACACATAATCCTTTCTGCACTACACATGGACGGTTATGTGTAGTTACGTTCTACGCACAAATTATCATATTTAGAAAGTGATGATTCTGCGGTCTGGAGATAAAAAGAAATGAAATTGCTAAAGAATAAAAGAGCTTTGAGTACAGTAGTGACTACATTGATGATTCTGGTGGTTTCAGTACTATTGGCAACGGTCGTAACTTTCTACGCTATAAATGTGACAACAACCCGTGTGCAAGAGGAATCGTTGTTCCTCACTAAACAGCATGTTTGGTATAATACAACTGGAGACTGGGCACAAGGTGCCATAGTCATCGTTAACACTGGCGGTAAAGACGTTGTAATAGACAAAATCACTGTCAGAGGACAAGCATGCAACTGGAGCGACGTTTTCTATTGGAGAACCAACACAGTGACTGTCTCAAATGATTTAGAGGTGACAACTACCCAGCTGCCAGCCAGTGGCGCTGTCAACATTACAGTACAAGGAGCTGACCGAGAATTCTCCCAAGCTACTGACGACACAACATTGATTTCTGGTTACACCATGGTCATGTACATTGACGAACCTGATAGTATTGCTTTGAATGACGTCGGCATAACTTTAGGCATAACCATCTTCACGTCAAACGCCCAATACTACAAAGAAACAAACGTAGAAGCTGCTCAATAGCAGCCACATTCTCCTTTTTTTCTTTTCCCTATTTTTGTGTCTTAACCCGCTTGTTCAGCATAAGGAATGAAATCACCATCAAATTTTGAGGTATTGATTCTGCATACAGGTTATGTGTAGTTTTGTTCTACACACACCATCTTATTTCACCATGAAAACGAAAGACTATGCTGAACAACCAAGAGAGGAGACTATCAAAAACGGTGTACAAAAAACTCTTCCGAAAAACGTTGAGAAGAATCTTCAAATCGAAGAAAGGCTTAGCTATCCCTGTAACCTACATGGTGCTCTTTGTTTCGCTCATGGCAATAATTTCTGTAACGTACAGCTTTGCTGTCGTAAAGATAGGCGCGAGAGGTGCCTTGCTTAAGGCTTCAGTTGCTAAACACAATATGTTGGTTTTAGATGATGCTGTACATTCTGTTGCATGGAGTTTCGGAGCTTCAAAAGTTGTTTACATGGATGATTGTGGAGGTGTA
>Ga0209635_10003434_pt1 | contig 12341 bp, 11 predicted proteins | sample DeeMarSWOR230_32_FD_187463 | JGI IMG/M metagenome (GOLD analysis project Ga0209635, IMG submission 187463) | Marine sediment microbial communities from White Oak River estuary, North Carolina - WOR-2-30_32 (SPAdes) (version 2) | ecosystem: Environmental > Aquatic > Marine > Intertidal zone >...
GCTTTCCTCAATTATTTTAACTCCGGAGGAAGTGCCAATCCTATTGGCGCCGGCATGAATTAGATTCATAGCGGTTTGATAATCTCGAATTCCTCCGGAAGCTTTCACCCCCATACTCTCGCCGGCAATCTTTCTTAATAGCCTTACATCCTCCACTGTGGCGCCGCCATATCCAAAGCCGGTGGAAGTTTTGACGAAATCGGCTCCGCAGGCTTTGACTATCTCTGTGGCTTTTTGTTTCTCAGGGTTGGTCAAAACGCCGGCTTCTATTATCACCTTTAGTACCTTATCTTTCCCCACAACGTTTCGCACGTCCTTGATCTCCTTCTGTACCAGCTTAAAATCGCCTGTTTTGAAGGCTCCAACATTCATCACCATATCGATTTCGTCTGCACCGTCATTTATGGCAATCTCTGCTTCTCTGGCTTTAACTTCGGGCTTGCTCGCTCCCAGGGGGAAGCCTGAGACGGTGCATATTTTTACCGTCGATTCGTAAAGCAGCCTTTTGCATAGACTGACCCAGACTGGATTGATGCATATGCTGGCGAAATTATATTTTCTTCCTTCCAGGCAGAGTTGCTCAACCTGCTGTCTGATAACATCCGGTTTTAAGAGGGATTGATCTATCATTTTGGCTATATCCATCCACACCTCCCGATCATGGGAAATTACTTAGAAGATCGAAGGTCAATCTAATCCGTACAGCCGGTTTCACCATTTATCCGCTCTATCCGTTGGTATGAACCGTATGGTTCATACCGTCGACCCCTTTTCAAACGCCTCGGGCAAAAGCTCCTTCAGACTGTATCTTTCCACCTTTCCATCAAGATTTGCACAGACGATTTTCAAATCTTTAGCAAATTCAGAAAGAACCTGTCTGCAGGCCCCGCAAGGGGTGATGGGGGGATCTTTATCTGCCACCGCTACGATCCTTAGGAGATTTTTCTCGCCCCTGCTCACCGCCTTAAAAACCGCCACCCTCTCCGCACAGACGGTCAAGCCAAAAGTGGAATTCTCCACGTTGGCACCGGTATACACCTTTCCACTTTTGGTCAGAAGGGCGGCACCCACCTTGAAGCCCGAATAAGGAGCATAGGCTTTTAGCCTTGCTCTTTTGGCTTTTTCGATTAGTTCTTTTTCTGTCATAAGCTTTAATGTGATAATGCGATCCGGTAGCCGCCCCGCCTTTGGCAGTACGCAGCTTTTCGCCCAGATGGGCGGCTACTACTTTGTCTCGCACTAAAGGGTGCGGCTACCATATCATTCGGTCGTTGGCACTTTTTTAAAATCTGGCAACCTAAAGGTTGCCGCTACATTTGTATCTCTTTTAAAAAACTTCTGCCGCATCCTGTCCCTTTTATACCAAAAATTTCAGCAATGGTTGCACCCACGTCGGAGAAGCTTTCTCTTATCCCCAGGTTTTTGTTACTTGCAATCGACCTGCCATATATCAAAAGAGGTACATATTCCCGCGAATGATCGGTACTGGAGGTGGTGGGATCGCATCCATGATCTGCGGTGATGATTAAAATATCCTCCTTTTCCAAAAGTTCGGTGACCTCAGGCAATCTTCTATCAAACTCCTCCAGACCAGCCGCAAATTCAGAAGGGTTGTTGCGATGACCCCAAAGCATATCAAAGTCGATTAAATTTATGAAGATAAGCCCGGCTTTAAACAGCCTTATCGCTTCAATCAACTTATCCATGCCATCTGAATTGCTCTTGGTATGGATGCAATTAGTTAAGCCCTTTCCAGCGAAAAGGTCTTCGATCTTTCCTATGCCCAGCACTGGAATATCATTTTTTTTCAATATGTCTAAAACGGTTTCAGACGGAGGAGGCAGAGAAAAATCTTTTCTTCGTGCGGTTCTTTTAAAGGATCCCGGCTTTCCCACAAATGGACGGGCGATCACCCTGCTCACTCCATGTTTCCCGGTTAACATCTTTCGGGCAACTGAACACATATGATATAACTTTTCCACTGAGATGATCTCCTCGTGTGCGGCGATCTGAAATACGCTGTCGGCTGAAGTGTAGACGATGGGCTTGCCGCTTTTTATATGTTCTTCCCCCAGCTCTTTTATGATCTCCGTCCCGGATGCCGGTTTGTTTCCTAAGATTTTCCTGCCGGTGGCTTTTTCGAATGGCTGAATTATCTCCGGCGGGAACCCGTGGGGATAAACTGGGAAAGGTTTTTTCAAAATCAGCCCCATGATCTCCCAGTGCCCGCTGGTGCTATCCTTACCCGCGGAAAGCTCAGCCATCTTTCCAAAGTTAGCCACGGCAGAGACATTTGGATTTACTCCAGGGATAGTATTGATATTTCCCAGCCCCCACTTTTCCAGACTGGGTAATTTCAGTCCCCCCACTGCCTTAGCGGTATTGACGATGGTATTTGAATCTTCATCCTGATAGAGTGCTGCATCCGGTAACTCTCCGATGCCACAGGCGTCTAAAATGATTAAGATGACTCTTCCTATCATGGCAGTTCAAATCTAACAGGACAAAAACCGCTTGTAAAGGAAAATAATGGCAAAAAAGTTTATCCGGTAATGTTTACGTTACCCCTGTCCCACGCCCTAGAAAAATCTCTTGACAAAGAAATGAAAGCATATATATTAGTGCCGACTCAGAAGAGAAGTGATTTGTTTTTCGGATAGTGCCATTTATGGAAAGAAAAAACAATCGTAAACCTTAAAATATTCAAGAGGGAAAGGAGGGAGCATCTAAATGAAAAAAGGGATTTTGGTCGTCGGTCTGGTGATCTTTCCATTTTTGCTTCTGATTTTGGGGTGCGCAGGAGAGCCTACAAACGAACTGGCGGCTGCCAAAGCTGCTTTGGAGAATGCCAGGGCGGCTGAGGCGGATAAATATGCGCCAGATCTTTTTGCCCAGGCGGAGAACGCCATAATCGAGGCAGAGAACTTAATCGCTCAAAAGAAGTATGCAGAGGCGAAAAAGCTCTTGATGGATGCAAAGGGCGTTGCCGAGTCAGCGGGATCCCAAGCTGTCACCAATAAGGATAACACCAAGACTGAAGTTGAAGACTACCTGGCAGCAATCGACCAGACCATGAAGCAGCTTAAGGAGACCCAAGACCTTGCAAAGCAATGGGGAATTCCCAAGAAACAAAGAGAACTGACCGACGAAATGGCAAGATGGAATGAAAATCTGGAAATGGCTCGGGCAGAATATGACAACGAAAACTACTACTCAGCCAAAGAACTGGCGGCGGCGATACACCAAGAGGTGACCGAGAAGGACAACCAGCTTAGAGAGATGATCATGGCTAAGCAGAAATAACCATCTACTCAGGGATATGCTCCAAGATCAAACGAAAAGATGAAAGTGCTAAAGAGAAAATAGTTGCGGACTTTGTTTTAGATTGGAATCGTAATCTCGGGCATTAAAGGCAAAAGGATCAGCTAAACCTGGTTCTTTTACTATTCTTTAAAGAGCTTCGTCTTCCCGAAGAGCAGTGATTCTTTGTTTAATGGTCAATTAGACAGATTCAAAAGATCGAGAAACAGACGCAAGCTAAATATAGTGAAGTTTTTTTGAGCCTTTGCTTAAAATTCCATTCTACACGAACAACCTGTTGATTTACAATTAATTATCCATGTCAGTAAAGGCGTAGTTAAATAAATAATCCTTTCAAAAAGAAGTTTTCTTTCGTAAATCCTCTAACTAACACAAAGGCACATTTATTTTCGGCGTCAGTTTAATTTAGTTTGCGTTGGTGTAACTCTGGCTTGACATTGTTAGACTAAATACCTTGTTGTTCTGGTGAGACAGGATAAACGAAAGAGCTGTATCAAAGTTTAAAAAAACCAACAATATGTGCAAGCTTCTCGGGCTTGCAGCTATCTTTTTTCTTGAATTTAATCGCATCTAAAAGGAGGTGATCTTTCAAAGCTGCGAATTGAATGGAACTTGCTGGGGTTCCTGACATAGATCCAGCACAGGCGATAACCGATATAAAAGGTGGGGTAAAGTTGAGGAGGATGGGTGCAAGCTCGCCGGGCTTGTGCGTGTCCTTGTTTTTTATCCAAATTGAATCCGGCGGAAAGGAATGATCAGATGTTCAAGCGTTTAACTTTAGCTGCTGTCGTCTGTGCCTTACTGGCCTTTGCAGGTTGCGGCAAGGCACCTGAGCAAGAAATGCAAATGGCAAATACTGCTGTCGAATCAGCCAAAACTGCCGAAGCTGAGCAGTATGTGCCGGATATTTATCAGATGGCTATGGATACCCTAAATGCTGCCATGGCGGCCAGGCAGGAAACAGATTCTAAGTTTGCTCTCTTCAGAAACTATGGCAAGTCAAAAGAGATGTTTCTGCGGGCGGAGGCGTTGGCTAAAGAGGCCACAGATGCTGCTCAAGCTGAAAAGGAACGAGTGAAGACCGAAGTGCTAAATCTGCTGACCCAAGCCAGGGAGACATTAGACTCCGCCAATGCAGCTCTCAGCAAAGCACCCAGGGGCAAGGGAAGCAAGGCTGACATTGAGCTTATTAGAAATGATTTTGATGCCGCCAATTTGACGTACCAGGAAGCCAGTAGCGACTACGAGGCTGGTAAGTATGCGGCTGCCAAGACCAAGCTTGATGCAGTGATCCGTAAAGCTCAGAGTATCTCAGAAGAAATTAAAAAAGCGGCTGCTAAGAAAACCGAAAGGTAGTCTGGGGAAATTAGGGCAGTGGGCGCCGTAAATCTTAATGGCGCCTACTGTAGTCCCTGATTTTTTTCCCAAAAGGCGATTCTCTGAGTTTTTGATGAGATTGTTTTTAATCATAACTGCAGGAGTTATTTTCTTGGCGGCGGCTGCCATCTTCTTCTTCCCGTATCCGAATCCTCCGCTGACCTTATTGGAAAATGCAAGGTTGGCACTTGATCAGGCACAAAAGGCGGGCGCTTTGCATTATGCGGAAGAATCTTATCGAACTGCCCAGGAACTGATGCGGTTCGGATGGATGGAGATGGCTCGCCAAAATGGACGTCTTGCACCTTTTCGGAACTATAGGAAGGCTGATTCTCTGATGAATTTATCGCTCACGATGGCAAATCAAGCTACTGGCGATGCGCAGAAACGCCTCGCGTACCTTGATTCCCTGACGCGAGGCGAGCAGGCTGATTTCAAAAACGATCTTTTGCTCTGGCGGGAGGCTCTGGTCGGCTCTCTCATAAAATTCAAAACTGAGCACCTTCTCTCTTTAGCTAGCCAGCTTCTGGAAATAGGTGAATTACTCATTAGTGAGCGTGAATATGAGGAGGCGCGCCAGACGATAGCAAAAGGTAGAGAATCACTGCTCCTATTAAGTGAGATGGTTAACCAATATACCGATTATGATGCCCAAAACATTAGTATTTGGCAACGTTGGGTTCAACAGACCCTGGCTAATTCACGCACAAAAGAAGCCTACGCCGTGATCGTAGATAAATCTGCGCACAAAGCTTATCTTGTTCGGGCGGGGAAGTTAATGCACACTTATATTTGTGAGCTGGGTTACAACTCCTCCCATCATAAACTTTTCGCAGGGGACGGGGCTACACCGGAAGGCAAATATAAGATCACCACGGTTAAACGGCGAGGCAGTAAATACTATAAAGCGTTGCTTCTTGACTATCCTAATCGATCAGACAGAAATCGGTTTGAAGAGAACAAAAGAAAAGGTATTATCTCTCCCAACGCACGCATAGGCGGCTTTATTGAAATTCACGGCGAAGGGGGTAAGTACAGGGACTGGACAGAAGGATGTATCGCCCTCACAAACGAAGAAATGGATCACCTCATGCAGTATGTGACGGTGGGCACTCCAGTTACCATCGTCCGTCGTTCGGTTCAGTGGCCATGAAAAGTTGGCTACGTTATATCACAGGCATCTCAGTAATGCTTTTTGGCTTCCTTGGTGCTTGGCTGTTGATTACCGGAGGGGAAGCCTCTTTGCATCATATAACTTTGTTCGATGATTCGTTATCGGTCCGATTGCCGGAAGACGAGAAGCAGGCAAAAAGGGAACTGCAGAAGGCTCGCCAGGCGCTTGCGAAAATCAAACCCTCAGCACCATATATTGTCATAGACACCCATGCTAATATACTGACTTTTCGTACGGAAAACTCCATTCTTCTAAAGGCTACCTGTTCTACCGGTTCGGGCGGGGAGCTAACCGACAGCAACACAGGTCGCAGGTGGATCTTCAACACTCCACGCGGAGCATTCCGGGTCACAAGCAAACTGGTGGAACCCTGGTGGCGGAAACCTGATTGGGCCTTTATCGAGGAAAACCAGAGCATCCCCAAAGATCCCAGCAAGCGATTGGATCCTGAAATGCTAGGTGAATATGCGTTAGGTTTTGGTGACGATTATTTCATTCATGGCACCCTCTATGAGCGCCTTTTAGGGGTGAATGTCACTCATGGGTGCGTACGTCTTGGTTCGGATGACTTAGAGAAACTCTATAAAGCGGTTAAGATTGGAACGCTCATCTACATTTTCTGATTTATAGAATATGTTTTTCAAAAAACAACAGATAGTCTTGATCTTGTGTGGTTTTTTGCTATACGCAGTCCCTTGTAGTTGCGAGGAAAAACACCCAAAAGCAGGGTCAGACCAGCACCAAAAAGATAAAAAATGGGACCGCCAGCGTGCCGAACTTGAGTATTGGCTGATTCAGGCAGAACTTAGGCTAGCCCGATCAGAGGAGCTTTACCTGGTGCTCAATATGGGGCGTAAGGAATTTCAACTGAAGCTTAAGGGTGCTTTAGTGTGGAATTATCCGATAAACATTGTTGATACCGACTCCCAGGAGTTAAAGGAATTTGTGGAGCGGTTTTTAGGGGATAAAGGTCGGGTGGCACGCTGCCTTTCTGGTAAGCATCTGTTCACCGCACAGGATAAAACCCCCGATTCGGTGCTTGCCGTTGTGGGTGAAGTAGTAAAAGTCGATCCTGAGCTACTCCAGCGAGATGTGCCAGCGCGATTTCAATTACTGTGGGGTTCCGGCTTGACCCTGGAGGTACGAACCGACATCGAGGGCAAACCAAAATCGCCACTCAAAAGCACTCTGATGGAATTTCGTCATGCGTTGAGACGTCCGTTTGGTGAGGCGTATCTTATCGTGAAAATGCATCCCGATGATGCTATCACGTTTTACCAAGCTCCCCGAGTTGGTCTCCCTTCCATCTTATGTCCTTCAATGTTAACCACAGACTAACTATATGGGATACACGCTACAGTTCTAAGGAATCTAAGACGGACTTCATTTTTATAAAATAAGTCACATATCAGGATATATCTTTGAATGAACATCTCATTTCTTCTTGTTGACTCTCTCTTGCCGAATATCTTCTTTTAATCAATGTTCATGCGGTAAGCGCGAAACAGATTCAAAACAAAAAAAGCAAAGAGAGGTCAGCTCCCGTCCCCTTAAAGCTGACACGATCCCGCATTGGCGGGTCCTCTCTCCTTGCTTTTAAAAAATCTTACGACCTTTTGCCATCTGGTCTGGCTGAACCTCCTGAACCGATAGACCTGCCGGGACAATTTCAAAAGAATTGTCCTCATTTGCAATATCGTCACCCTATCTGTCAAAACCTGTCACTGAGATTTCAGTTTTTTAGACTTAAAAAAGGCTTCTTTCTTGCCTTATGGATTTTGGTGGAGAGATTTAAGTTATCTCTGCTTTATTCAGAGAATAGAGTGAAGAATAATTTGCGCGGAATTTTGGAAGAAAAACAGCTTTGTCCCAAATAGCCGGTTGAAGAGGGACTTTTGTTTTCCCCAAACAAGAGAACTAAGGGTAATAATTTTGAACCAGCCAGACTCAGCTAAAAGTAGAGGATGTTTTCCATAGGATCTGTTAGGTAAGCAAAGATAAAAGGTCAGTTACAACATCGATTACGAAACTTTAGCTAAAAGATAAAAAATCCACTCCTCAAAAATGTTTTTTAAGTTGCAGGGAAATTCGTTCAAGGTTTGCATTTTCGATAATGCCTGAATTGAGATTGTGGCAAAATATTTTTCCGGAAAAGTGCGTGATTTGTATTTGGTATTTACACTTACCTGGGAAAAGTAGCTTTACATTTATAAAGTCTCTTCCTATATTGACTCAAAAGGCGAGGGTTAGTATCTTTGAGAGGTCGGTCGAGTCGACCGGTGAGCCAATCAAACATAGGGGGTGAGCCTATGAAGTCCATCAGGTTCGTTCTGGTCATGGCGGTGATCCATATTGCCTTGGTCGTCGTTTCGTCTGCTCAAGAGGATGACTACGACGGAGCTATGAACCTCTACGATCAAATAAGAAACGCCTCGCTTGATGAGGAGAAGGTGGCCGAGGTCGAGAGTCTGGTTTTGAAAAGAGATGTTGCCGTCTTTCGGTTGAACTTGGGGAAAATATCTCTTTTCCGGCCGATTGAGGGGAGGGTCACCGGCGCAGTTTTTGTGGGTGAGGGTGTATTTGAGTTTTCGCCACCCACCGAAATGGAAAGATATCAGCTCAAGAGATTCACCGAACAGGAAAACCTAAAAGAGGAGATCAAGAAGTTATCTCTGCTGTTTTCGGACACAACCGATGCAGAATTGCAGCGGAAGCTCAGCTTCATTAAGGCGGACCTGCCGGGAGGAGCAAAATCACGGGCAAAGGATTGTCCCAAGCGCTGTTTGAAGGAAGCGGGCCGAAACCTCTGGTGCCGGATTCTGGCGGACGTTCTGGCTGATTCGACGTTCCTGAAGAGCCACCCGGATCGCGGTAATGGTTTCCTCTATGCGGACATCGAGACAAGACATCTCGGACGTCTTTTCTTCACGTTCGACCCGAAGGACGTGGAGGAAGTTCTGCTGGAAAAGCCTGATCCAAGACCTGGCATATCTGGACGCGACAAGGTCTGCTCCTTTCACCGGACGGAAGATTATTTGCAGAATCCGCATAATAGATACACACCAGTTCCCCATGAAGACAAAGATGAAATCAAAATCACCCATTATAAAATGGACACGCAGATCGACATCAAAGAGGAGTTGTCCGCAGAGGTGGAGATGGATTTTGAAAGCCTGACGGACGGTGTGAGGGTGATCGATTTCGACATGCTGTGGCACAAGTTTCTGGATATGGAGCAGATTACGAACGAGAAGGGGGATTCTCTCTTCTTCGCCAGAGACAAAAAAGAGCAAGTCGGAGTTTGTGTGTTTCTCTCTCGGCCAACTAGATCAGGCGAAACCCGCACGTTGACCTTCAAGTATTCCGGCAAGGAGATGGTTCTACAGGACACCCTGGGGGACCTCTACATCAGATCGTTTACCCGTTGGTATCCCAAGTATGGTTACAACAAAAGTGCCACATACGACCTGACTTTTAGATGCCCCAAAGGATACAAACTGGTCTCCATAGGAGAAAAGAGAAGGGAGTGGATCGATGACGACTTCCTGTGCACTCATTGGGTAGAGGATTTTCCTGTCAAATACGCCTCCTTCAATTACGGGCATTATGAGACCTATGAGGCGGAAGTAGAAGGAATCCCTCGGGTTACCGTGTACCATCTGGAACACAGACACCTCAAGAAAAAGGCAAAATATAGAAAATCCAAGCAGAATGTCGCCACAGATGTGATCAACAGCTTGAACTTCTTCCAAAATGTCTATGGCAAGTGTCCGTTCTCCAAAATTGACGCAACCGAGACTCCGCATTATGGTGGTCAGGGAAGCCCGGGACTCCTGCATCTCTCCTGGGGAACTTTCTTGGGAGATGCGGGAGATCAGGAATTGAAGTTTGAAGAAGAATCCTTTCGCGCCCATGAGGTTGCCCATCAGTGGTGGGGGCATATTGTCAGATCGGAGACGTATCATGATCAGTGGCTGAGCGAGGGCTTTGCCGAGTATTCAGGAGCATGGTATGCTCAGATGTCGACGAAAGACAACTGGGCGTTTTTCAAGGAGCTGGGCGAATGGCGGAAAGACATCACAGGGAAGGGATACAAGTGGGCGGAAGGAACGAAGGTCGGTCCGATCTGGCTGGGTTATCGTCTCAGTTCATCCAAGTCAGGCGACTACTCGACACTTGTGTACGAAAAGGGGGCTTACGTCCTGCACATGCTGAGAAATATGATGATGGACTACGAGACGCGAAGTGATAGCAGCTTTATAGCGCTGATGCGCGATTTTGTAAAGACTTATTACGGAAAAGAGGCATCCACTGAGGATTTCAAGGAGATAGTGGAGAAACACGTGGGAGAAAACATGGATTGGTTCTTTGACCAGTGGGTCTACGGAGTTGAGATTCCCACTTACATATTCTCCCGTAGCACAGAGAAGGTTGCAGACAAATACGTGGTTAGCTGTGAGATCACTCAGGAAAACGTGTCGGAAGATTTCAAGATGTGGGTTCCGGTGCTTTTGGATTTTGGTCGGGATAGGTATGCGGTCCTGCGATTATGGGTTGATAAGCCTCATAAAAAATATAAATTGCCCAGAGCACCCCTGGAGCCTCGAGAGGTGATTTTAAATCCGTTTCATGCGGTCTTGTGCGAAGTGAAGAATAAGTAGCCTTGCACGGAAAGCAGGAGTTCTGCACTCATGCGTGAAACAGATCAACCATCAGAATCTGAAAGGAAAACGTATGGATCTTTTTGAAGCCATTTATGCCAGAAGAACCATAAGAACCTTTACCGGCAAAAAAATTCCCAAAAGCGATTTAGAAAAGATGGTGGATGCCGGAAGACTTGCCCCCTCCGCCACAAACAGGCAAAAGTGGGATTTCATTGTGATAACCGAAAAGAGGACATTGGATGAGATTTTGCATCATTTTCATACGGGGAGACAATATGGGACTCATGAAAACGGTAAATGTGACGGAACTTCTGCCATAATTGCAGTTATTATAAATAAATCTAATGAATACTGGAGAGAGGATGGGTCAGCGGCTACTCAAAATATCTTATTAACAGCCAGAGACTTAGGCTGGGGGAGCTGTTGGATAGAGGGGCAGATGAGGCCACATGAGGAGGAGTTTAAGGAGTTGTTGAGGATTCCCCAGGAAAAGAGGATTCTCCTAATGATCGCATTGGGTGAACCGGTCAAGTGGTCTCCACCTCCACCCAAAAAGTCACTTTCTGAGGTTTTACATTGGGAACGATATAGAAGACAATAGGTGTTGGATTCATCCAACCCCTACAAAAGATAAAAGTGCGTAGCCGAGGCTTTACGCCTCGGTGCCCCGCCAAAGGCGGGGCTACGCCAGCAAAAGAGAGATAGATTAGCCATTGGTCAAGAATGCCCTTCAGGGTGAATTCTTCAGGATGAACCCTCACCCTTAACCATATAAAAATCGGATCGGGGTAAAGTTACCCTTATCCAAGCATTAAACCGCAATTTAACATGCAAAGGAGATTGTATAATGGAGATCAAACCAAGTCCGAAACTGAAGAGTCTATACACTCTCATTAATTTTCTTTTGTTTCTCATCTATTGCGTTTTGCCGGTGTTCGTGCTCCAGATCCTCAAGCAGCATCCCCGGCATCTTTATGACTTTTGGTCTCTGGTGATTGGACTTCTGGGATTGGTCGTCTTCATCCTGTTTCAATTGTATCTGCCCGCATATGTCAGAACCTTGAAATATGAGCTTTCTGTGGATGATCTGAGATTGGAGGACGGTGTGTTCTGGAAAAGGAGAAAGGTTATTCCTTTTCATAAGATCACCAACCTGAATACTCTCCAGGGACCATTCGAGCGACGTTTTGGACTGGGCCACCTGAACATTCAGACAGCTGGTCACGGCGCTAACACCTCACCCGAAGGAAAATTGGTCGGATTGATAGATTTCGACAGGATCAAAGAAGAGGTGATGCAAAAGGTGCGCCTGCTGAAATCCGAAGCAACAGCGACAGAAGATAGACCAAGGGAACGCACCCAGCAGGAGCTTTTGAAAGAAATGTTGCAGGTACTATCGAGGATTGAGAAAAATGTGCAAAAACCTTAATCTGGAAAGGCGTAGAGCATTTGAAAAACGCGTAGCCGAGGCTTCACGCCTCGGTGCCACCCGTACGGGTGGCTACGCGATCAGGATATGGCAGACGTAGAATAATCTGATAATACAAAAACGAGAGCGGATGGTACGTTAGGACTCTCTGGAGGACAGAAATATGAGCTATCTCATAAACGAGAGAGATGTGTACGAGATTACTTGTGAGAAATATGGGTACGATCATCGACGGAATAGTGAAGAATATATCGTAACTATAAAACAGGACGCAGCAGTCGTCAGCAAGGTCTTGGTCAGGATACATGATATATTGCTAACGATATACCAGATGTCAGATCACGATAAGCGTAACTACGCGATGAAAAAGGCTGCC